>ENA-OUQF01000008-OUQF01000008.1-human-gut-metagenome-genome-assembly--contig:-NODE-8-length-238596-cov-20.704495_pt1 | contig 238596 bp, 200 predicted proteins | sample MGYA00237947_ERZ548826 | MGnify/ENA primary metagenome ERZ548826 (study PRJEB26490, sample SAMN05194701) | human gut metagenome | biome: terrestrial biome; feature: human-associated habitat... | reverse complement strand
TCAAACGAAAAATGGTCTTCAGCGACCTGTGCTTCAACTAAATTGCGGAAGAACCAAATAATTTGATAGTGCCGAGAATTAGAGATATTGACATTTATTTATATTGTTCACATCCATTGTTGTTAGTATGTAATCACATTATATCTGAATGAATCCGCAACCGCCAGAAGCCGCGTTTTATCATTTTAATGCTCCTGCCGCACGCATTATTGTCCTCGACGGGAGCAATATCGTATGTTTTTGCGCCACCTCTGTTCGCCGTTCAAACTTCGGCGAGTAAATTTATCATTTATAGTCAACCCATATAGATAAGCATAGGATATTTATCGGATTATCATTAAATTCGCTACCGAATAAAACTAAAATATCCAAAACAATAATGGAATCCGGAAAAGGTTATGTTTACATATTGACAAATCCTTCATTTCGTGAGGATTGGGTCAAGATCGGCAAGAGTTCACGTCCTGTGGATGTTCGCTCGAAGGAATTGGACAACACTGCGGTTCCACTGCCGTTTGAGGTTTACGCCACGCTTTACACCAGCAAATACAGCAAGGTTGAAAAGCAGATTCACAAGCAGATAGACAGGCTGACGGATTTGAGGATCCGACAGAACAGGGAGTTTTTCAACATCGCTCCCGCTGTGGCACTTGACATTATGCGTGATATGGCCGATCTTCTGGACGATGCGGAACTGGCCATCTATGTTGACGGAAAACCGGTAATATCCCAGAATAAGGAACAGGACAACGCCATCAAGAGCGAAGAGGCGGAGAAAAAGAAGCGGATAGCCAGGCCAAATTTTAAATTCCATATGGTTGGAATAAACATAGGAGACACGGTCATATTCGATGAACTGAATATTCCATTAAAGGTCGCGACGGATGACAAGGTTGAATATGACGGGCGGCTTTATAGCTTGTCAGCCTTTACGGGAACGTTTCTTCCTGTTGAAAAGCAGAACACTTCCGGAGCTTACCAAGGTCCGAAATATTTCAGTTTCAAAGGGAAGGTTCTTGCGGATCTACGTAATGAGATCGAAAAGGAGCAGTGTGGAGGCGATAATTAGGCGGCAAGAATAATCGTTTAAATATGAAACGGATAGCGGTTGTTATATTCATAATGATCCTTGCTTGCGTGGTGGCGGACGCGCAGTCTTACATCAGGCGCGGGAAGGATGTTTACTCGACGCCACTGTACAATTGGGACGGAAGTTGCCTGCGGGCGGGGAACAGTAAATATTCAGAGGTTTTGATTAATTTCGATGGTGAATATATCCGCGGGGGTGGCAGCCGCTACGGTGAGATTCTATACAATTGGAACGGGGTGGAGCTGCGTGGCGGTCGTGGCAAATATGCCAAGGTGCTTTTCAGCTGGGACGGGAAAAACATACGCCAAGGCGACAGCAGATATTCCACCGCGCTGTATAATTCTGACGGTCAATATATTCGCAAGGGTGAGGATAAATATTCACAGCCACTGATGAATATTTCAGGACCCGTTCCCGCGGCGGTGCTGATTTACATATTGCTGCTGTAGCACGCCGCAAAGTTGGCTACGTCTGTCTGTATTTTCATAACAGAGGCATTAATATAAAATATTGTATAATAATGAGATTGGTGATTCAAAGGGTGTCGCGCGCAAGCGTTGCCATTGAGGGCAGAACCGTGTCCGGGATCGGGAACGGGCTCCTGGTGCTTGTCGGAGTCGAGACCGGAGATACGGAAGAGGATATGCGCTGGCTTGTGGGCAAGACTGTGGGACTGAGGATATTCAATGATGAGAATGGCGTGATGAACAGGAGTGTCGTGGATGTTGGAGGGGAGGTTCTTGCGGTGTCGCAATTCACTCTGACGGCATCCACCAAGAAAGGGAACCGCCCTTCCTACATTCGTGCCGCAAGCCACGATTTGGCAGTCCCGTTGTACGAGAAGTACTGCGAGGAAGTCTCGGCGGCGATCGGCAAGCCGGTCGGCAAAGGAGTATTCGGCGCGGATATGCAGGTCTCCCTTGTCAACGATGGCCCGGTGACGATAATCATCGACTCAAGGATTCGGGAATAGATTCACAGCCGCTCAATGAATATTATAAACCCGCTGCTGTCGTAATGACAAACCTTACAGCAGTCGGGCGATCTTGGGGATCAAGGTGATGTCTGCTGGAAGCCATTCGACTGAACCGAGCTGTTCGGCGGTGAGCCAACGGGCGGCCTCGTGCTCGACCAGATGAAGGTCACCGGAAAGGATGGTGCAGGCGTAGCACTTCATCGAAAGGTGGAAGTCCGGGTAGTCATATTCAATGGTGTCAATCAGTTCGCCGACTCGGATCTCGGTTTCCAGCTCCTCGCGGATCTCCCTTCTAAGTGCATCCTCAGGACTCTCCCCCGCCTCGACCTTGCCGCCGGGAAACTCCCAACCATCCTTGAAAGCACCGTAGCCACGCTGCGTGGCGAAGATTTTCCCATCTTTGAATATCACGGCTGCCACTACGTTTATCGTTTTCATTTTCAATGTCATTTAAAGTTAAACATTCGCTGACGTGATGTAGTCGTACAGATTCTTCTCTACCGGTGTGTCAATAGCAGTTCTTTCACATCTTGACCGAATGTACATCTAAGTCAATTGGGTACGCGCCGCGTACCTTTTCTTCATATTCTCTTTTACCGTTCTTCATAATAATACGAATAATCTATTGCTTTCATGAACATCTCCCTGTCATTCACCTTATCCGTCAGTGCATCTTTCAGAAGCCCCTTGATTTCCGTGCTATCCGCCACGCTCTTTTCCATTGCCGCAAGATAAGCATATTTGTCAATTTGGCTCCAATCAATGCACTGTCCAAGTCGCTTCTTCAGAATCAGGTCTAGCCAAATCCTCGTTGTTCGCCCATTGCCTTCACGGAATGGATGCGCCACATTCATCTCCACATACTTGTCAGCAATCTCATCAAAAGTCTCTTCCGACATCTGTTCAATGTTATGCAACGTCTGTGAAAGAAACGCTACAGGAGCGAAGGTGAATCCGCCTTTGGAAATATTCACTGAACGTATCTGTCCTGCAAAGTCGTACAATCCTCCAAACAGATAAGCGTGAATCTGCTGAAGTCCTTTTACCGTTCCCACCTCAATGCTATCGAGCAATGAACTCTCGAATAAAGTATAAGCCTTTGCTTTGCTCTTTCCGTCAATGGTATCTTCACCGTAAGTAAACCACTCAATGAATCGCGATGCCTTGTTGTTCGGCATATTCTTCGCCAACTCGATAACTCCGGAAGCATCAAGGACATCTGTCAATCTCATCTTCCCGTCTGGCGCTCGCAGTTTGAACTGGTTAGTGTCACTAACCAGTTCAAACCCATCCTTCTTCAACTTGCTCTTCAGATACTTCCAATAGTTCCTGTTCTTGGCATAGTCATCCTGCGCATTAAGCACACCGACAATGTCAAGCACACTGTACCACCACTTAGAATTCCCCTCATCCCAAATAGCCCGGACCTCCCGGTCGTCGAAGAAACGGATTGATATTTTGTTCATAAGCAAATTACAATCTTACAGTGCACACCGATAGTGCCTGATTTCGAATTGTAAAGTTAGTGAAAAATTGTTACATGCGACACTTTGCGTAACTTCTCCAGGAGTCCGTCATTCTCCAGATATCCATTCTCAAGTGCTAGTATCAGAGTACCATCGGGCTTATTATAAATCTTTCCGTGGAGAAGATAGAAATTTTGTTTGACGAATTCCTCTATTGTCTGAGAGAATGGCTTGATTGAATAAAAAGTGTATTTTGATTTCAGTCAAGGATTTCGTAAAGGCTCATTTTGAGGAATATATCGGCAAGATGTACCATACGGAGGGAGCGCCTTTCATCTGGTTCGCGTTCGACAAAGGGACAACCTCGCTTGATGCACTTCGCAAGGCTTTCTGCGAAGAGGCGTCAGTGGAGGCCGTTGCTTTGGGATAGAAGCTTGTTTGGAATGGTACAGGAGAAGGTGCTCTGGTGTACGAAAGGCAAATAGACTTGCCTTTGGTACAGGAAACTGGCTTCTGAGGTACGGAATCCTATTGCTCCTTAGGTGTCTTCCGGGCGAGTTCAAAGATTGCCGGGGAAAGGTGGCAGTAGCCGCCGGGATTCTTGTCGAGGTAGTTTTGGTGGTACTCCTCGGCTTTGTAGAAACAGCGGAGGGGCTGTAGCTCGACGGCGGATTTCCTGCCGGCTTTGTTCTCAAAGGAGCCGAGTACAGTTTCGATCACTTCCCTATCCTCACCGTTGTCGTAATAGACGCCGGTGCGGTACCTTGTGCCTTCGTCCTCACCTTGTTTGTTCAGGCTGAACGGGTCGATCATATTCAGGAATAGATTGACAAGACGCTCCAAAGACACTTTCTCGGGATCGTAGCGGACGTGGACGCATTCGGCGTGACCGGTCTCGTCGGTATAGACTTGTTTGTAGGTCGGGTCGATTTCCCAACCGTTCGCGAAGCCGACTTCCGTGAAGACTACTCCGTCCACGAGTTTGAAAAACTTCTGCGCTCCCCAGAAGCAGCCGGCGGCGAACCAGATGTCTCTTTCCTTGCCGTAGAGCAAGGAGGTAACCTCCTCAAGATACTTTCTGTCAACTTCATCGAACGTGTTCAGATCCTTGCTGTCGATGTCAAGGACGGCGGCTATCCTGCCACGTTTCCAGCAAGGTACAACAATCTCGCTGCGGCTCTCGCTTGAGCAGGCTATGTGACCGGGGAACAGCTCGACATCGGGGACAATGACAGTGCGCTCCTCGTTCCATGATGTGCCGCACACTCCCCTGCCCTTTGCGATGCGCATGCATGCCACAGGTCCTTGGAACGGCCCGAGCACAAGTTCCTCGGATGACGCCACACGGTAAAAACCTGTCCACCAGAAGACGAACTCACTATTAAGCATCGCAACTATATTCGACATCCTCGCCACCTCGTCAGTCTCCCCGGCAAGAAGAGCCTGAATCTGAGGCAATAGCGCAAGATATTTTTCCTCTTTTGTCATATTCATTAATCTTTCAGGTAAAGATAATGTTTTTAGTTCAATAATAGTACAATGCTCCCAAGGGCACTCCGCAAGGTATAAAAATATCGGCACAGAATCATAATTCCACGCCTGCGTATTGTGTGCTGATATGCCGCCTATGTTCCCTAAAAGCATAGGCGGCATATTAACAAGCCTCTCACAATATTCTGTACAGGACATATATGCCGCCATATTTACAAAGCAGGGGAAATATTGGAGATCCAATGCCGTACGTCTGATTATATCCTGAATAAATTGATCTTTAACCGATTGCGAAGATATGCACGGCAATATGAATATACAGATATCAGAAAAATATATTGGATTTCTGATCAGAAAACTTATCTTTGTCAAGATCAAAACAGATAGTCCCAAATATGCTGTTGGCAAACTTCATCATAGTCGGAATTGTGATTCTTATGCTCATCACATTCTCCATCTTTATCCTCATCGGCAAAGGGGACGATCTTATCGCCGGCTACAACACAGCGAGCAAAGAGGAAAGGGCAAAATATGACATCGGAAGGCTGAGAAAAGTCAGCGGTTACGGTTTGCTGCTCACATGCTTACCGACTGGTCTGCTTCCTTTGGCCGAGATGTCCGATATTCTGTTTTGGAGCTTAATGATTTCCCAGATAGTCATAGCGATCGTCATCACAATACTGGCGAATACCTATGCAAGAAAGGAGCCTGATAAAAACAAACAATAATTGATATGAGGAATATGAAAACACGAAGGAATATTCTCACCGCTGTACTTATGCTGTCTGTTGTGGCGTGCCGGAATGATGAAAGCTGGACCAATGCCGAGAAGAGTCTCATAAAGGGTGATGGCGAAGCTATGCGCGTGCTGACGATTTATGACAAGGCGGACTCGCTGGTGCTGCGGACGGAGTGCTCCGGAATCAGCACGAAGGAACTGACGAGTGATGAATATAAGATCCTGGCTGAGAAGATGGTGGCCACAGTGACCTCTCCGGAACAGGATGGAGTCGGCATCGCCGGGCCGCAGGTGGGAATATCACGCCGTGTCGTGGCGGTGCAGAGGTTCGATAAGGACGGTGAGCCGTTCGAGGTCTATCCGAACATCCAAATCACTTGTCACAGAGGTGAAAAGGCTCTTGGACCTGAAGGATGTCTCAGCATTCCTGGGAAGCGCGGCAATGTCGAGCGCTATCAGGACATCGACATCAACTACACCTCGCTCAAAACCTTGCGCGACACGACCGAAAGCATCAAAGGCTTCACCGCCGTGATCTTCCAGCACGAATGCGACCACCTCAACGGAATCCTCTACACCGACTATCTGGATGGCAACCAATAGCGTTTATATTCGCCATTCGTTTGATATAGAGACATTCACAATTCGATAATAGTTCGATAATAGTTCGATAATAGTTCGATAATAGTTACTAAAAGTTGCTATATTCAAAAAATATAGTCATCTTTGCAAGGAAAGTCTGAATGCCGTGGATCGTTTGGAGTTCCACAACGCGATATTGGTATAGTCGTACTGATGTCGCTTTTTTGTTTTTTCAAAAATATCCACCAAAGTATAGATAGAGAACTCGGATGGGGTTCTCATCCTGAATATGTTCTCTGACTAACGTTTTACTGAACTTATATAACTTGGAAATATGATATGGTCATACGGCAAATGCTGTATGGCCTTTTTTTGTAATCAAAATTGTTACAATTATGGACACACAAACAACAAAGGAGCTATTGAATGCTCCGCAAAGAGGAGAAATCATCCTCTATCAGACTGCCGATGGCAGGACAAAGATCGATGTCAAACTTGAAAATGAGACGGTTTGGCTGACGCAGGCGCAGATTGCCGCATTAATGGGCACAAACGTGCCGGCAATATCAAAACACATCTCAAACATTTACAAACAGGGAGAATTGGACAAGGGTTCAACCATTTCCAAAATGGAAATAGTTCAATGTGAGGGGACACGACAAATCAGAAGAACTGTTGACCATTATAATCTGGATATGATCCTGTCGGTTGGTTATCGTGTCAACAGTAAGAATGCTACGCAGTTCCGTCGTTGGGCGAACTCCGTCCTAAAAGACTACCTTATCAAAGGCTACGCCGTCCGCAATGACCTTGCACAGCAGAAATACGATGATCTGAAGGCTCTTGTGGATGTGATGGGCCGCACTATGGGGTATCTTGACTCCACGGACGAAGAGCAGATCAAGAGCATATTCGATGTAGTGAAGGACTACACTTATGCTTTGGACACGCTTGATAGCTACGACTATCAGACGTTGGGAGTAAAATCAACCACAAAGGAGTGCTTTCACGCCTCTTACGAGAATGCGATGGCGGTCATCAACGACCTGAAAGTCAAGTTCGGAGGAAGCGAACTTTTCGGACACGAAAAGGACGAATCCTTCCACAGTTCAATCGGTCAGATATACCAGACTTGGGATGGAGTTGACCTATACCCGTCAGTGGAGGAGAAAGCGGCTATGCTGTTGTATCTTGTTGTCAAGAATCATTCGTTCTCCGATGGCAACAAACGCATTGCCGCCACATTGTTCCTCTGGTTTATGGAAAACAACAGGATCCTTTATGCTCCGGATGGACACAAACGTGTCGCTGACAATGCCTTGGTAGCATTGACTTTGATGATCGCTGAAAGCAAGACAGATGAAATGGATACGATGGTAAAGGTTGTTGTAAACTTGATCAATGGCGACAACAAGTAAAATGAATATTCAGAGGGGAATATTACCAGATGCGGACCCTGTCCTCTGGTTTGACGTAGGGGGAGTCGGTCGGCTGGATGCCGAAGGCGTCGTAGGCGACATTCAAACCACCGTGATCGGCGATGTCTTTGATCAGTCCAGCGAGAGCCTTAACATTCTCGTCGCTGACTTTTGTCACGGTTCCCCACATAGGGTACTCAAGCGGCTGGGGGTTCAAGTCGCCCAATGACCGGTCGCGTATTTGGCGAAGTCGTCTCCAGGACGCGCAGTGGTGTCCATGTAGGCGTAATTGATTCCGGCGGTCTTGGCCGGTTGGTTGCAGCAGGCTCACGCGATGGCCAGACAGCCGCAAAGTAACAAAAATGACTTTTTCATATTCATTGATGCAATTTGAATTTTCCAGACGCAAAGATACGGCGGAAAAGTTATTCCTTATCTATGAATATGTGGACAATGGCAGTTGATAATACTTTGAATATTAATTAAATCAGTATGGGCAAGGTGGACATCCGAAATCAGACAACCTACTTCCTGCGTCTGAAATAAAGGATATAGAACACAACCAGAGACACAACAAACGTAGCAAGTCCGATGGCGCGGTTCCAAGAGTCAGGCAGCCCGAGCCCGATCTTTGCCACGCAGATGTAGGTCGTGCAGACAGCCGTCATAAACGCCGCCGGAATCATCGTGATCAGATAAGTCAGCCCCTTCATGAACTTCACCAGATAAGCAGTCGCGGTCCACAACATAAACACGGCAAGAGTCTGGTTCGCCCATCCGAAATACCTCCAGATGACATTGAACCCGTTCTCATCGGCGATGTTGTACCAAAGCAACACCCCAGCGATCAAAAACAGCGGAATGCTGATCATAAGCCGGTTGGCGACCGGTTTCTGATTCAGATGCAGGAAATCCGCCACGATCAGGCGTGCGCTTCTGAACGCTGTGTCCCCGCTCGTGATAGGAGCGGCGACCACACCAAGGATGGCCAGAATGCCACCTAAAACGCCAAGCCAACCTTTGGAAACCTTGACAACCACATCCGGAGCCGCGGCGGAAACAGTCGCACCGACCTCAGCGGCACCACCATCAAAGAAGAACCACGATGAAACGGTCGCCCAGATCAACGCCACAATGCCCTCAGTGATCATCGCGCCGTAAAACACCGGCCTGCCAAGTCGCTCGTCAGTCAGGCACCTGGCCATCATCGGACTCTGCGTGGCGTGGAAACCGCTCACCGCGCCACAAGCGATGGTGATGAAAAGGCACGGGAATATCGGCTGGCCGCTCAGAAGCCCCTTCGACTCACCTAGATTGCCAAGCCCGTCCCAAAGCTCCGGAAGCGAAGGCCATTTGACAAACAGGCAGACCATCAGAGCCAAAGCCATAAAAATCAGCGCGAAAGCGAAAACCGGATATATCCGTCCGATGATCTTGTCGATCGGCATCAGCGTGGCAAGAAGATAATAAAGGAATATCACCCCGACCCATATCATAATCGATATGCGGCCTCCATCCCCCGCGATGTCTCCGAGAATCAACGCAGGGCTGAACACGAACACCGTTCCCACAAGCATCAGCACAATGATGGAGAACGCCAGAATGAAAGTCTTGGTGCCTTTCCCGAGATATTCCCCGACCAGGTCAGGCAGTCCCGCTCCCCCGTTCCTTATGGAGAGCATTCCGGTCATATAGTCGTGCACTGCACCGGCGAAAATGCAGCCCAGAACAATCCACAGGTAGGCTGACGGTCCGAACTTGGCTCCCATAATGGCACCGAAGATAGGTCCCGTTCCCGCGATATTCAGAAACTGGATCATATAGACCTTCCACGCCGGCATTGGAATATAATCCACCCCGTCCGCCTTGGTGATGGCTGGTGTCTTACGGGTCGGATCCGCCCCGAACCTCCGCTCCACGAACTTACCATAAAGAATATACCCGACCACAAGGGCCGCGAGACTGATCAAAAAAGAAAACATAATCCCAGTTATTAGTGACTTTCAATAGTTGCCACAAATTTACACAATAAAACGAATATGCCGTATCAATATATTCATGAAATTTTCTTTCCGTCAATATGTCAGCCTTCCGGAAGTAGCCTGATTTTTGAATTATTCGCGCCGTGACTTTTAATGAATATTATATTATGAAATTCGTGGAATATCCTGAAGATAAGAAGACTGACTCTCCAAAGGAGACGGAAGGGCAGACCCGTGGAGGATGGTTTCCAAACGGGAACATATTCTGGACTATGGTGCTGATGTTCGCCTTTCTGGCATTGATCAACACATTCCTGTTTCCGGGAAGCAGGGGCAGCAGCGTGGTCGAGACTGACTATGGGACGTTCATCTCCGACGTGGATAAAGGTTTGGTCTATGACGTTGTGATTGATGGAGATAAGGTGCTATATTCAAAGAGTGCTCCGCTCACATATCAGGAAAAACTCAAAGGGCAGAGAGACACAACCTATGTCACCGGCGCGGTCACGGATCCGGATTTCGTGAGCCGCCTGTCAACGGCCCCGAGTCCCAACAAGGACGGCAAGATCCGTTTTGTGAAGAAACTCAACCGCGAACGCTCCCCTCTTCTGGATTTCATCCTTTGGTGGGTGCTTCCGGGTATGCTGATGTACTGGCTTCTGAGCTCGGCTATGAGGCGTGTCGGCAGCAATATGGCCAAAGGTGGCGGAATGGGTAATTTTATGCAGTTCGGACAAAGTGGCGCTAAAGTCTATGCCGAGAATGACATAAAGACACGTTTCTCGGATGTCGCCGGGCAGGACGAGGCCAAGGACGGGCTTATGGAAGTCGTGGATTTCTTGCACAATCCCGCAAAATATAACGAGGTCGGTGCCCACTTGCCTAAAGGGGTCCTTCTGGTCGGGCCTCCGGGAACCGGCAAGACATTGATCGCAAGGGCCGTGGCCGGAGAAGCCGGTGTCCCGTTCTTCTCGATGTCCGGATCAGAGTTCGTCCAGATGTTCGTGGGAATGGGCGCCGCGAAGGTTCGTGACCTGTTCAGCCAGGCACAGGCAAAGGCTCCGTGCATCGTCTTTATCGATGAGATCGACGCTATAGGAAAGAGCCGTGAGAACAACATCGGAGGTGGCAACGATGAGCGTGAGCAGACTCTCAACCAATTGCTTACGGAGATGGACGGCTTTGACGGGGACAAGGGTGTGATCATCCTTGCCGCGACCAACAGGCCGGACAGTCTGGACAAGGCTCTTCTCCGTCCGGGACGCTTCGACAGGCGTGTCCAGATGGAACTTCCTGACCTGCAAGGCAGAAAGGCAATCCTTCAGGTTCATCTGAAGAATATCAAGCACGAAGACATAGATCTGGATCTCATCGGACGCGCGACTGCCGGCTCTTCGGGAGCGGAACTGGCGAACATCGTCAACGAGGCCGCTTTGAGAGCTGTGCGTCTCGGCAAGAAAGCCGCCACGACCGAAGATCTTGAGGAAAGTGTCGAGGTCGTTATGGCCGGCGAGCAGAGAAAGAACGCCGTTATCTCAGCCGAGGAGAAAAAGATCATCGCCTACCACGAGATCGGACACGCTATGGTGGCCGCCGCGCAGAGCAATTCCGCCCCGGTTCAGAAAATCACGATCATTCCGAGAACTTCCGGAGCGCTCGGCTACACGATGCAGGTGGACGAGGGCGAGAAGTTCCTCTACAGCAAGGAATATCTTCTTAACCGTCTCGCCACCCTGACCGGTGGACGTGTCGCGGAGGAGATCATCTGCCACACCTGCACGACCGGAGCGTCGAACGACATCGAAAAGGCCACACAGATGGCCAGGGCTATGATCACGACCTACGGAATGAGCGACAAGTACGGAATGATGGCCCTTGAGACCAAAGGCAACTCCTACCTTGGCGGATCATCTCAGTTGGCCTGCTCGGACGAGACTGCCGCTGACATCGACACCGAAGTCCGCGAGATGATCGCCGCCGCCAAGAAAAAAGCCACCGACATCATCACCGCCAACATCGACAAGATGCACAAAAGCGCGCGGTACCTCCTCGAAAAAGAGACCATCACCGGTGAAGAGTTTATGAATATCTTCAACGGAGCGTAGTCCCTGGCATTTAATGCGCGGACTCGACTGCAAACACGACAGATTATCAGTCCAAAAGCAGGAATCCTGACCAGTAGTAAGGATCTGGATAACGCTGCCGTACGGTTTGGCGGGCTTTACGGAATGCATCATGGATGTCGCAGCCGTTGCGTACTACAGCCTTGTAGAACTCAGCCATAAAAAGCGAGGAAGCTACGTCGCTGGCCTCACCGACGTTGACAAGAAGGTAGCGGACACCAGCTTTCCTGAACGCCCTCTGGAAGCCATAGATTCCTTCTGGAGTCGCATGACCGAGGCCAGTCTCGCAGGCGGACAAGTTCGGGATAACGAGAATCCTTAAGGAAACCACTGATGTTTCCGTAGGCATAGCATTGCTCCGCAAGTTTCGTGTCAATCGCCAAAAGCTGACGAAGCAAATCCTTTGATGCTTCCGAATCTGTCCCTTGCCGCGACTCAGCCGCGGAAAGTTTCCGTTCTTGTGTCAGCGGTTCATCCACGTCCAATCCTTCGGATCGTCGCTTATATTGACGGACGAGACGAGGTTAATCTATCAGCGAGTGTGAAAAATATTTATGATGGTTCGAGAAAGGAGCAACGTCAATCCTCCTCGATGATGTTCTCTGGCTCCCAGATGCGGTCCATAATGTCCAGAGCGACGGTGATTCCGGACTCTGCCGCCGAGGAGAGGAGATCGTAATAGAGGGTTTTGTCATCGATAAACTCTTCGGGGTCGTTGTTCGTCGCGGCGGAGCCTATCCATTCCCAGGCATATTCATTCCCTGGGACGAGGGCGCCACATTCGATCCCTTCCAGAAGGATATTCTTGTATAGTCCCATACGGGTGATCAGGCCGGTGTTCCAATCATTGCTTGCAGCCAGCAGAGCCTTCATAGGGTACAGTTCGATGTCGCCGTCCGCAATGGCCGCGTTGATTTGTTCGAGTACTTTCCGCTCGGATTCTGTTGTGGAACTGAAATCGCCATCGCCATGCTTCTTCGCGATGCTTTCCAATAGGTCAAATGTGGAATCAGGCAGCATATCAAGAGGTAAACATTTTTGTTATACAAATAAACATATTTGTTTTATTGACTGCAAGCATTGACTTTACCGCACTCTAGAAAAGAATGAGAGGAAATAGAGACATTAATGGGCCTGTAGTCTTTCGCGGTGGCCGTGAACGGGTTCCGCACAAAGGTTTGAGGGTTCATCGCGATGAGCGGGAACCAGCTTCCCTGAATCTGTATCATCAAAGAATGGCCTGGAAGGAAGTAATGATCTATATCGCACATCGTGAAGTCCACGCTGACGACTTTTCCTGCCTTAACAGCCTTTGCCTTGCTGAATCCGTCACGGTAACGGAGCGGCATCACATCACCTCTGACAAGCATCTGATAACCATCGGGGCGGACATCAATCAACTTGACGACAATGTCCGCATCCATATTCTTTGAATATGCCCCGTCCGGCAGGTCGAGCCTCAATTCCATGTGCGCCTTTACCGGACCTGCAAGATGCAACGTGTCTGAAAGTACATTTCCTGAATATGTAAGGACATCCTCCCGTGCTGACGCGAAACTCTGATCGGCCGTCATGTAGGCGCGGTCACGTCCATTGGATTTTACATCCATATACGGGACAGGGTTCGTTGGATCTGACGTGAATGTCTTGAAAGCCAGTACGTCAGGCAATCCTGACATATTCAAGGAATCAGCACCTGAAAAGAATATTCTGATAGGCTCCGCATCTGACGGAGGCCATGAGGAATATGTCTTCCAAAGTGTCGAAGATGGTACACCTTCCATTTTTGATTTCAGAGTCTCACCGGATGGTAGAATATTCACCCTCGCAGGCATATTCCCTTTTCCTTCAAGGTAATATGTAAAGAAAGGATACTCAATATCATCCAAGTAATATTCCCCGGACGCCTCTCCGAACCACGCTCCGGAAAGGTGATTCGCCTTGCGGTTCTTCCATCCCCCGTGGTACCACGGCCCCACGGCCAGATAAAGGTTGCATTCCGGAGACAATCCGCGGATCTCGTTGTAGGTCTCGAACGCGCCGTAGCAGTCCTCGGCATCGTAGAAACCACCGGTGACAAGAACCGCAGGCTTGATGTCCTTCAGATGCCGGCCGGGATTCCGGTCTTTCCAGAATCTGTCGTAATCCGGATGTGAGACCATGCTGTTCCAGAACGCCAAGGTGTCGCCGAAGTACGCCGAAAGGTCGGCCATCGGCCTGCCAAGGAAATATTCATAGAGATCGGTGTCGATATTCACCAATTTAGACAGGCCTTTAGTCGAAGGTGCTTTCCGCGTTCTGTACATCGACGAGCCGAAACGGTAGCAGTCCGCAAGGCAAAGAGCCCCGTTGTGATGCGCGTCATCTCCCATAAACCAATCGGTGACAGGTGCTTGCGGTGAGACAGCCTTGATCGCGGGATGGCGGGAAAGGGCAGCCATCGTGGCGTAAAAGCCAGGATACGAGGTTCCTTTCACACCGATGTTTCCGTTGTTGTCAGTGTTGGCAAGGAGCCATTCTACCGTGTCGTAAGTGTCCGTGGCTTCGTCAACAATGCACCCTTTCGCCGTACCTCCAGCCATGCCGCCAAGATGCGGACGGATGTTCTCGAAATCTCCTTCACTCAGGAAGGTGCCACGGACGTTCTGCAAGACAATAACATAGCCATCCGCGGCGTAGTTGAGCAAGTCATCCCAGATGCCGGATGAATATGTCTGTTTGCCTGGCAGAGGTTCCTCCCCCGCCTCAAATCCGTAATGTTTGAGCGAATAGGGAGTGCGGACAAGCATCACTGGTTTGGCATCGACCGCCGAGACAGGTTCATAGACAGCGGTGTAGAGTCTGACCCCATCCCGCATCGGGATCATCACCTCTCTTTTTGTGTAATTGTCTTTAAGCCATTTCACCGTGACGTTCTTTCCGTTCTGGGCTATGAGGCTGACAGAAAACGTCACAAACAGAAGCAAGGAGAGAAATCTTCTCATCTTTCAATTGTTATTTAACCCGTATCCTCTTCCCAATGCGAAGTGTGGTGTTCACTGACATCCCGTTGAGCCTGCATAACGCAGAGACCGAGGTCTTGTACCTTAACGCGATTGACGAAAGAGTGTCGCCGGACTTGATTGTGTGGTATTTCGCCTCCGGAGCAGGTGTGTAATTCTCCACCAACGCCTGCCGAGGAGGATCCGTCCTGGACGGAATGCGATGCGACACATGCTTGATCGCTGACCAAGTGCCGGACGGAGAGAGGACAATGCTGGCTGTGTCCTTAGGGACGTTCAGAGATCCATCGTCCCCGATGACCATCCAACGCCCGTCCGCCATAAGCAGGACACGCATGTCACCTTCCTGCAGCCGCAAGGTGTCCCTGACATCAATGACCGTGTTTTCAGGCAAGGCTTCCACCACCTTCTCATCTTTATGGCTTACAAAATCAGGAAGGATTCTTCTCGCTCCAAGGAACCTGGATGAGTAATATTTCTCAGTGATGTGCGAGATCTGAATCCCACCTTTCACCGCCGCATGGATGAAAGTGAAATCCCTGCCCGAACTGTCAAGCTCTATGAATATCCCGATGTGGCCGACCCTTCTGGCGTTGCGTCGCGCCGCGAACACTACCAGATCTCCTTTTTGAAAGTTGGACCACGAGCCGCTCACTTCCCTTCCTTGCTTTGATTGGCCTACGGAAGAACGCTCCAGGTCATAGCCGAACTTCTTGTACAAATACTTTGTGAATCCAGTACAATCGAAGGCCCTCGGTCCGCTGCCGCCATAGCGGTATGGTGTGCCAATCATCTTCATCCCTTCCTCCACGAGGATGTCCGCCAGTTTTTCAGTTGACACCGTGATCGAATCCTCGACCTCGGACATGACGTTATGGGCATTGGCCGCGACCGAGATCATCACGGCGATCGCCACAAGCACTGTTCTTATTGCGTTTCTCATTTATATTCAATTCTGTATATGTCCACAGCATTGCCACCGCCACTGCTGTTGCCCTGGGAGGTCGAGAAAAGATAGTGCCCGTCCCGCGTTATCGCCAACCCGACAGGATACGAATCCGCGCGGACGGATCCGATCATGGACATGGTCTTTGTCTCCACGACAGCGATTCTGCTGGAAAAATTGCATGCCGCGAAGATGAACCGTCCGTCTGGCGAAGCTACTATCGTTCTCGCGCCCGGAAATACCTTGCAGCTTTCCCAACCGTTGATTCTGGCGGTTTCCCTTTTCCCATCAAGTTCAGCTATGGCCGAATAGACACTTGTCATTTCTGCCCTTTGGACATAGCCTGCGGTGTTGATGCTTGCATAAAGGTAGCCATTCTTGCAAATTAAATGCCTGACGTTCGGCTTCAAGCCTACAATCCTCCCCAGATACGAAGAGGCCTCAAGATCTATCACGGCGATTCCACCGGCACCGCCCATACAACCGACCAGAAGATACCTGTTGTCAGGTGTGAACAGGGTTCCCCTCAGGCAGTGCCCGCTGCCATTGTCCCTGTTGACCGGCTCTGTCCTGCTGTAATCAAGGGATAATTTACTACCGATCACATAGTTGGAGATGTAATGCCAATCCTCAGGCCTGTCACTTGAGATGTCCATGACACCGACCGTGTTGTCTCCCCAATGAGTGACCGCCAATCTCGTTCCGTCATCAGACACGGCGATCATCTTAGGGAGCGGCCCAGTCTCGAACATCCGGATAATCGTGTCCCTTTCCGTGTCCAAGACGGCGACAGCGGAAGGTTCTTGCGCATTGATGTCGTAACTTCTTCGGTAATAGGATATCCACAAATATTTACCTTTGTGGGAGAAAGCCGATTCGACTGGTTTCCCCGAGAATGTCCGAGGATTCCTGCGCTTGTCCTTGAATGTGTAATAGCCGCTTTCATCAGCCCACAACTCCTTGTCCGAACCATCAAACCGATGTTATTTTCTTTCCGGTAGGAACCTCAAAGACAACAGTCCTCATGCCCTCCAGAGAATTGACGTAGAACTTAGAGCCATCAGGATGGATGGTCACCGATTTCGGAGAGCGGATATCTGTGTCACGCGTCTTATGGTCAGAACAATAATTCTGTCTTTTCTGGACCAAAGTCACTTTAATATCCTTTGTTTCAAGGCATTCAGACAAACATGCCGGATGCGTGACACCGTCCCCGCAAATGGCGGGAACAACATGCATCAATAAAACACCGGCGAGCGTTAATGCATAATGAGTGTGCTTTTCAATCATCAGCAGGTAGAATCGGTTCTAATTATGTGTCATTAAAATTATTCGCAATATATGAAAAATAAGTAAAACCTCAGCATAAATATTCAAAATATTGCCGTAGTTTTGCAAAATCCAAACATTGAGAAAAATTCACAATTATGTTTTTGATACAGTTGATGATAGTGCTTCTGGCACTTTATATCGGCTCACGGTACGGAAGCCTGGCATTGGGAGCGATTTCCGGAACAGGCCTCGCCGCAAGCGCATGCTCCTATAAAAGAGGCTTGGACCTTGGCAAGGACCCTGCGTTCCAGGCAAGGCTGAAAGACCCGGAGATGTATGAATATATGTACGGTAGCACAGCGACATCCCTCGGAAAGGAAATCTCCGCGTCAGCGAAACGCGCGGTCTATATATTCCTTGCCTCAATCGCCGTCATCGTGCTGTTCGCGTCATGCCAAAGGTCGCTCCCTTCCTACGAGGACGGCAGCCGGTTGAAAATGAATATAGTCATTCAGATTGTGATGCTTACAGCCGCCGCGCTGATGGTCATAGTCAGCAAGGCTTCACCGAAAAAGGCTGTAGCCGTCTCGGTTCTGATCAATTCACAAGGTGCGGTGGTCGTGGCGATGCTGCCGCTGGCATATTCATTGGGCATCCCGGGACCTGTGCTTTTGGGTGTACTGCCAAGCGTCTATGGCTATTTCTTCATACCGAACTATCCTTCGGACATCGCTACGGTCAACTTCGACCGCAGCGGAACGATCGTGATCGGGAAATATCTTCTGAACCACAGCTTTATGATGCCGGGACTGGTCAGTGTGGCAGTGTCCACAATCGTGGCCAGCATTATTTCCAGTTTGATCTTTTAAATGAATCTGCCGGTGGCGCTGTCCTTTGCCTTGCGGATTTGATCCGGGCTACCGGTCGCGACAATACGGCCACCTTCGGCACCACCTCCTGGACCCATGTCGATGATGTAGTCGGCGTTGCGGATGACATCCAGATCGTGCTCGATGACTATGACGGTGGCTCCGTGATCGATAAGGCTCTGGAACACTTTCAGTAGCGTCAGGACATCGGACGGGTGAAGGCCTATGGTCGGTTCGTCGAACACAAAGACAGAGTCGCTCTGTCCCCTGCCCATCTCGCTGGCCAGTTTAAGTCGCTGGGCCTCACCTCCGGACAGGCTCGGGGTCTCTTCTCCCAATGTCAGATAGCCAAGGCCGAGATCACGCAGGACTCTGAGACGCTGACTGATGAGTTTCAAATCAGCGCAAGCGTCAAGGGCGGAATTGATGTCCATATCCATCAGCTCCGGAAGCGAATGGAACTCTCCTGCCGCATTCTCCCTCCGGATGCTTCCCGCCGCTTTTGAATATCTTGACCCACGGCAGTCGGGGCACGGAATGTCCACATCCGGAAGGAACTGCACGTCAAGGCTTATCACACCCGTGCCGTCACAGGTCGGGCAACGTAGCTTGCCGGTATTGTAGGAGAAATCCCCGTCCTTGTAGCCGTGCTTTTTCGCGTCCGGAGTCTTGGCGAAGACTTTCCTTAACTCATCGTGCACGTTGGCATAAGTCGCCACCGTAGAGCGAACGTTAATGCCTATCGGTGAAGCATCTATGAGTTTCACCTGACGTATTCCTTCAGCGTCTATTGACTTCACGTGCCGTGGCAGCTCACGACCTGAAACCTTAGATTGAAGCGCAGGGATCAGGCTTTCAAGCACCATCGTGGTCTTGCCGGAGCCGGATACACCTGTGACAACCGTCAGCCTCCCTTTCGGGATCTCCACCTTCAGCGGCTTGACCGTGTGGATAGCATCAGTTGTCATCGTTATCTTGCCATCAATGAATATGTCAGAGTCTTTTATCTGTTGTCTTGCCTTAAGAGGATTCTTGCCAGAAAGGAAAGGGCCTATCCTTGAATATTCATTGGCCTCGATGTCGCCTATCGTGCCCTGAGCTATCACTGTACCGCCGCTTGAGCCGGCACCGGGCCCCATCTCGATCATCCAGTCGGATTTCGTGAGGATCTGCGTGTCGTGGTCAACCAGAATGACGGAGTTTCCATCCGCTATCAAGTCCTCCATCACGCCGCAGAGGCCAATTATATTCGATGGATGCAGACCGATTGAAGGTTCATCGAGAACATACAGGACTCCCGTTGTTCGATTTCTTACGGCTCTGGCCAGCTGCATTCTCTGACGTTCTCCGGTCGATAGAGTAGCCGCTGAGCGGTCCAGTGACAGATAGCCTATTCCCAAATCCATCAGGCGTTTGGCGGTGTCCAAGAACGATTCGCAGATGCTTTCTGCCATTGGTCGCATCTCCCACGGAAGGGAAGCCGGAACGCCTTTGACCCATTCCACAATCTCGGTTAGGGTCATCGTGCAGGCCTCAGCCAATGATATTCCTCTAAGCTTCGGTGCCCTTGCCGCATCAGAAAGCCTCGTGCCTCCGCAGTCCGGGCAAACGTCAAGCCTCAGGAACTTCTCCACACGCTTCATTCCCTTCTCGTCCTTGACCTTGGCAAGTGCGTTCTCCACCGTGTAGGTCGCGTTATAGAATGTGAAATCCAGTTCGGCGGCGTCATTGGAGTTCTTCGCCTTGTAGAGAATGTGTTTTTTCTCCGCCGGACCGTGAAGGACGATGTCTTTTTCCTTGTCAGTCAGATCCTTGAACGGGACATCTGTGCGCACCCCCATCGCTCGGCAGACATCTTTCATCAGAGACCACATCAGCGTGTTCCAAGGAGCCACAGCCCCTTCGTCAATCGTGAGGTTCTCGTCCGGGACAAGCGTGGATTCATCCACAGTTCGTACTGTTCCGGTTCCGTCACATTTACGGCAGGCCCCCTGACTGTTGAAAGACAGTTCCTCGGCTGACGGAGCGTAGAAATGTTCTCCGCACACAGGGCAGACAAGCTCTTTTCCGGCAGCCACAAGCAAAGATGGTTCGACATAGTGCCCGTTCGGACATCTATGGCTTGCCAGTCTTGAGAACATAAGCCTAAGGCTGTTAAGAAGTTCCGTACCAGTACCGAAAGTACTGCGTATGCCCGGAATCCCCGGTCTCTGATGAAGCGCGAGAGCCGCCGGAACGTAAAGCACCTCGTCCACGTCAGCCTTCGCCGCCTGTGTCATCCTCCTTCTTGTGTAAGTCGAAAGAGACTCAAGGTAACGCCTTGATCCTTCTGAATATAGCACCCCAAGCGCCAGCGAGGACTTCCCGGACCCGGACACCCCGGCGATCCCTACGATCTTCCCCAGCGGAATGTCCACATCCACATTCTTCAGGTTGTGCACCCTCGCGCCACGCACCAAAATTCTGTCCGGTTGATTCTTATTCATTGTCAATAAACATCTTAGTAAGTTCCTCAAAAGAGTCAAGCCGAGTGATGTTCGGATGCTCAAACTCCTCCGTCACCTCGTGCCTCCACATAGTGTGGAAAGGAATATGTATGCCGTAGCCCCCGATCTCGATTATCGGCTGGATGTCGGACTTGAAGGAGTTACCGACCACAGCGATCTGTGACGGTGCGACCTGCTCCACATTGCAGATGTCAAGATATTCCTTGATTCCCTTTTTGGTGACGATGATAACCCGGTAGAAGTATTTGTCAAGCCCAGAGCGTTTGATTTTGTTCTGCTGATCCAGCATATCCCCTTTTGTCATCAGTATCAAGCGGTAACGACCGGTCTTGTCCAGAGTGTCAAGCGTCCGCGCCACCCCCGGAAGCGGTGTCGCTGGAAGGCTGAGCAGCGATTTCGCGCTCGATAATATTCGTGAAAGATTCTCGCCCGGCACCTTGTGGTCAGACACCTTCAAAGCCGTCTCCATCATCGAAATGCAGACCGCCTTCGCACCATAGCCCAGAATCGGCATATTCGCCGATTCAGTCTTGTATAGCTCCTCAGACAGTTCCTCCGCCGTTCCATATTCCTTCAACTCCTCCGTGAACACGTCCTCCGCCCTATCAAAGTACGTCTGGTTGTCCCACAGTGTGTCGTCCGCATCGAAGATTATCACCTTGACCTTATCTTTCATCATTCCTCATTTTTTGGTCTCAAAATTAGCGAAAAGAATCCTAACCGCAATCTACCTGTAATCCGATTCCGCCCAGAGATTCCGAGGCTTTTCAGGAACATAGTACTCTTTGATGCCGTAGTCGATGTTGGCCTTGTGGGCCTGGCTCAGCTGGTGGCGGCGGTGGATGCGGTACGTCCTACCGTCTTTGATGAAGTAAGCACCCGTCTGGTGGAAACGGAACGGAACCTCTTTGGCGACGCACTGAGAACGAAGATCAAGGATCCAATCGAAATCGCACGGCCTCGCCCCGACACCGGACTCACCACTGACACTCACCTCCTCTATCGTGTCATCCAACCATCGCGAGATGTCCATCCGCTCAAGCATCGGCGCCACAATGATTGATTTATGTTTGACAGGAAGATCCTTGAATATGGGAAGCCGGTGGTCGGCCATAGCCTGGTTCTCCACCGTGCAGCCGATGATGACATTCTCGTACCCATCGCCCCAGTCCGGAGGCAGACACCGTTCCAGACGGTCAATCCGTTTTGTAAAGAAATAGAACATACAGTCGCTCCGAAAGCGCATCATTTCCCAGCACTCCGGCCTCCACGGATCCGCGTCCTCCAGCAGGAAATCCGAAGTGAAGCACGTGAAGACAATCTTGCCGGAAGGAATCTTGAAAGTCTTGTCCCGCTTTCTTTTGACCGGCAGATTGAACGCCGCCGTCTTGCGCGCGAGGTTGCTTGCGATCTCGCTCCCGTACATCTCATCCTGCCGATAGACATAACAGAACCTGCAGCCCGGACTCACCTTAGTGCACCCGTGCCACGGATTCCAATCCGCGAATATGCTCCACTCCTCCGCCATTGTTAATGTTCTTGACCGCAAACATACAGATTTAGCCTTGCAAATCCAAAAGGTTAAACAAAAACACTCGTTCGGCAGAGTCAAAACCACACGTTCGTCCGCCAAAACGGCCATTTCCCCGGACAAGCCGCACTATATCACTGGTTTGTCCGGGGAATACGGCTTTCTCCGGACAAACATAACTCAATTGCATAAAGGATGGAAAAAACTATCTCCTCGGAATTTTTTACAAAAAGCTTTCAGGCGATAGGCCTTTTCAAGGCATCAGGTGGCGTATTGGGATGAATTGCGAACGACTTGGAGGTTTACTTTTTCAGCATCAAGCACAACTGGGGACGTTCTGTGGCATATAGGGCTGAAAGTGTTTTGTAAGGATATTTTCTGGTCGCTTCGGCAAGCTCTGCGACCAGGTATTATTCTATGGTATTCAGCAGATCATAATCGTTCAGGCGATCGAAATCTGATTTAAACAAGCGATCTTGAATGATTCGGTACTTTTCAAATTCGGATTCAGCAAAACTTTTGGCAAATTCCGCAGTAATCTTTCCGGCATCGTTCAATATAGCATCACCACCAGCTTCAAGGATTATGTCTATGCGTTTAGACCAGTCTTCCATAGTCATCGGAATATGCCTGTCTGCCATTCACTCGGCCATATCCAAAACGGAGTTGACCAATTTTCCCATATCTTCCAATTCCACACCATTCAGGTAATTCTTCGCTATACTGACATCTGATTTCACAATCTTTCCATCCGGAGCATTCTCCCAGGTCGTCAAACCCATATGTTCCTTACCTGCATCAGCTCTTTCCACAATCAGTTCTGCGGCGGTGTGGCCGTGAACGGCAAGCGAATTTTATTCTGTACCTTTTTGTAGAACAATCTTGTTGTGGGCGCGTCACGGTTATAGTCAACAGCTGTGGCGTAAATGTCGGTCAGTTTCTGGTAGAATCTTCTCTCACTCAACCGAATCTCACGAATCTCTGCCAGCAGATGTTCAAAGTAGTCTTCTCCGATGAAGGTTCCATTTTCCATCCGCTTTTTATCCACAACATAGCCTCGAATTGTGAACTGTCGCAAAACACTTGTGCACCACTGACGAAACTGTGTGGCTCGGATAGAATTGACACGGTAGCCTACCGAAATAATCGCATCAAGATTGTAAAATTTCGTCATATACATTTTACCATCCGCCGCAGTTGCCGAGATTTTCTCGGTAACTGAACCTTCTTCAAGTTCACCAGATTTAAAGAAGCTGTTTTGAATTGTTTGTTTGAAGGTTTGAGAGTGAAAAACTTCAGTTTCGACCGCTTCTTCCAAGGAAGATAGCGGTGCTATCTGACTGAAGAAGCGGGAAGAAAATGAAGATTTTTCACCTCAAAGAACATTTCAAACAATTCAAAACAGCTTCAAAGATATTCTTCAGGTGCAAGCCAATATTATCAGACGAGCAGTCAAACAGCATCGACATTGCTTTCTGAGTCGCCCATATACTTTCATTCTTATATAGCACCTGAATACCTTCCTCCTTCCCTTCCGCTATGAAGGTGAGAAATTCAGCCGTGCTGTTCCGCACTATAACATTCTTCATCATCTATCTTTCTTTCAACAACTTAATCATATCTTTACAAAAATAATGAATAGTCCCGGCAAATACAAGTCACTTGATCTCCAGGTTGCGCGGGACGGCAGCGGCGTTGGCGCGGTAATGCGGGGCGTAGAGGGATTCGATTTCGGGGACGGGGGCCTGGAAGGTGCCGGTCTGGGTCACAAAGAAGTCTTCGGTGACGGTGGTGTGGCCTTCGGGGTAGGTGTCGAAATAGAAGACGGTACGGTCGGGCTTCACGTCACGGTAACCACACGGAGAGACACGGTACCAGCCGTCAACAGTCAGCGGGGTGAAAGACAGATTGTAGATCCCAGACAACTGGTCAACTGGAATCAGAGACGCCTCACGGGGTGCGGTCAGACGGATGAAACTTCGGTTCTCGGAGTTCTGGACGGTATAGACGGCACGGATGCGGTCTCCCCGACGGACGGTGTCGCCTTGGCCAACCTCCTTGTCTCCAATGAAATAACGCTTTTCAAGGGAGAAGCCGTTACCGGAGGCCTTCACATCAGCAAGAGGCTTCAGCACACGCTGAGTCAGGGTCACGACACTGGTGTTCAGCAAGTCGGTGCTACCCTTTCCGACTGAACACAGGGCGTTCACAAAGGCAGGATCCGTGTCCCAGTTCTGGGTCTCTTTCTGCAATATCAGCCACAGGCGGACTCCATCGGCGATCTCGGCGGCTTTCTGACCGGTGACTTGATCAGAATGTGAGGAAGCATATTCAGAAAGCACATCGGAGATGAGCGAGTGGGCATAGGCTTCGTTTTCCAGCAGTCCTCTGAACGGCATCACAGCGTTCGGGTAGTAGAAGCCGCCACCATCGTGCCTGACGGCATATTCAAGGATGGAGAGGATGTCTTCGTCCATTGATCTGCGGAGCGCGGCATCGACATTGAAACGCTCGCCCCAAGCGCGGGCCAAGGATATTCCTTCTTCGGAGCCGATCAGATTGCTGAGGGTGCGGACACGTCTTGCCTTCGCACCTGGCTGAGCATCTATGAAATCGAAGCGGTTGGAAGGCGAAAGGTAGATGCGGGCATATTTCCGGAAAGAGGAGAGTCGGGAGCGGTACTCCTTGCGCTGCGACTTGTCCATCCGCACCTTGAAGCCGACCGACGGGAAGTTCGAGCGGACGAGCATATATGTGTCGTTCGACAGGCCGCCGAACCAGCGCGGAAAGCCCAGGAACTGAGTGGAATCCAGATACTCGACGGAAGATGTCAGATCAGGAATATTCCCGCCAAGACTTCTCACCAAAGCCATCCGATCCAGCACCGTGGCGGTGACTGACTGTGAGGAACGCATACCTTCGAACCAGCCGAAACCGCCGTCGGAGTTCCTGCACGCAAGGATTCTGCCCAGCAGCGAAGTGTCGCGCTCCGACTTGAATGATTTGAAGCAATATGCCTCTGTAAGTGACAGTACATCATTGGATGACGGCTCGGACTTCTGTGTCGCGGCCTCTTCGATCATCTTGCCGATCGAGATCTCTTCGCAGACGGCACCAGCGGAGGATACGTTCACGAAACGGCTTCTGAGCGATTCCAGCAACTTATCCTTGTCAGTTCCTGGCAAGGCTATGGCCGAATGGGACTCGGTGATGACCTGACTCGCATCGTGAACCGGAACACCGAACTGGACAGCGTCACTGAATGATTTTGAGGCGAATATGACCTTGAAAGTCAGTGAGTCGATGTCGTGAGGCACATCAACCGGGAAAGACACGACCGATTGTTCACGACCGTTCACCGTCACTGGAACTTTCAGCGAGTCAATGGCTTCGCCGCTTCTTGAATATTCAAGGATCATCATCTCGCCCTCTATCACCGCGTCTGAATTGCCGACGGTGGTCGCCGTCAATGTCCATTCGTCTCCAGAGTAAAGATACCTCGGAGCGTTGACGGAGACTTTTACAGGCACGGTCACGGTGAAGTCCCTTGTCAATGTGCCGTTGCGCATCGCCTTGTCGTGAGCGAAGAACAAAACGTGATAGGTCGAGAGTTTATCAGATGTCTTGAACGTAAATTTGACCTCGTTGTTTTCCGGATAGAGGAACGGCTCAAAGGCCAAAGATTCTGAGAATATCTTTCTGACAGCCACGGATGTGAAATCATAATCAGCGGCGGCAGAAGCACTTGACTCAGATTTCTCATAATTGCGTCCCGAATCATTGGAACGGTTCTTACGACGCCGTGCCGATTTGGAGGCGACTCCGTAACCAATCACCATCACCTCATCAAGCAGTGACTCGTCTTCCTCAAGGACGATATTCATTCCCGAAGTTCCTCGCAATGTCACACTCCGGTAGCCTATGTAACTGATTGTTATCAGCGTCCCAGGACTTGCGTCAAGTGAGAAATACCCGTCAAGGTTAGCTGATGTGCCATAGGAGGTGCCGTCCACGATGACTGACGCTCCGATCAGCGGATCCCCGTTCACATCCGTCACGATGCCGTTTATTCCGGAAGAAAATCCACTACCGATGTTACCTAAAGACTTGTTCGTGATATATCCGCAGGCTATATCCATCTGGACATCCGAAAGGGCCTTAGGTTCAAGCCTTACCGGATTCCATAGCTCCTTTCGGACCGCATCAAGACTCTTGTCATAAATCGCCGCGAGGCCTTCGATGCCATCCGGGACGCGGACCTTGACGGTATATTCAGTGCCAGGATTGGTGACATCGGTGAAGGCGCTGAAATCCAGAGGCATATCAAGTTCGTCCGACAGTCTGTTGTAAGTATGCTCGTACTTAAAGAAGCGGCCATATTTAAAGAAGAGCAACTGGATGCTGACAGGGCCATCAGCTCCAGCTGGGTAGCGAAAACGCAATTCTCGCAGCGAACCGGCAGACGAGCCGTCCATCGTCACCATTCTGGATTCAAGGATATTCCCGCCGCTGTCAAGCATAGTCGCGACCGCCCATAATGGTGCCACAGAAGCTCCAAGCGTCATAACGATGTCCTCGCCAAGAGCGACTTCGGTCTTACCCGGCAACAGAAGACAGACAGCAGGAGCCACAAGCGACTTCGCCTCACGGCTCACCTTCACAAGGTTATATTCTTTATCCGCCTTGACCACCTTGCCAAGACTGTCCGTTTTCTCTGAATATGCCCGGAGAACATAAAGTCCGTCCGCCGTTGTCGGCAAGTCAATCTCATCGCCGGAAGCGCATTTACCTGCCTGCAAGACTGTTCCGGAAATGTCCAAGAAGTCATAGCAGATCTCAGACTTCACTTTTTTACTGAATCTGTCACGGACTTCCAACGCAAAAACAGCCTTATCTTCGGTCACGATTCCCTGTGACACCTTGCCAGATTCGTTCAGATCAGCAAGCAACAGATTCCCGTCAATACCGTTAAGCAGACGGACATCAAGCTTGATCACATTATAGACATCGACCGAAGTGTCAAACGCTCTGGTCTCCCCTGTCTCGTCCTTCACGGTCACATTGATTGAATAACGTCCTTGATCCTTCGCCTTGAATCTATAACTGAAACGTCCGTCCGATGAGGACTTTATCTCTTTTTCATCCACTGTCTTCCCGTCACACGACACCTTTAACGTCATCCGGGCGGAAGCGAGGCTATGCCCCGAGAGGCTCTCGACCTTTCCGGAGACGGTCACGGAATCTCCGGCGAAATAAAGTGATTCCTGCTCATCAAAAGTCAAATCGAACGTTGGCAGTACAAAATCCTCTACCCTGAACATTCTGGACGTAATTTCCTTGTCGCCATTGGCAACAGCAATCTTGAACAGCCCGTTGCGCCGCCCTTTCGGAATGACGAACTCTCCGGCGAAGGACCCGAAATCGTTGGTGCGGAACGACTTCTCCTCGATCATATTCATCTGAGAATCGTATAATGCGGCCTTGAATGCCTTTTCTTCTCCGATGACTTCCAATTGTTTATGAATATCTCCACGGAACATCACGGCTTTGAACCGGACTGTGTCGCCGGGCTTGTAGGCTCCACGGTCGTTGAATATTCGGCCGTAGGTTTCTGTTTCAGAATGATTCCCTACGGTCGCTTCGACAGGCTCAGCGACCAAAGCCCTACTGGTCACTGAGCTTGTCGAAGTGACCGGACGGTCAAGATACGACGCCTTGACAATGACAACCTCCTTGCTGAGCCGAACAGCTTTCCCATCCGTCACCGAGCAGACAACCTTGCACTCAAGTCCGGACTTCTTAGCCGCCAGTTCCTGCATCTCGGAAGGCAATAACGTGAATCCATCAATGCTCAGATGCGCCGAGAGCACCCGCTCCCCTCTCGTCATCTTGACATCAACCTCCTTGAAAGGCTCTCCGGTGATGTAATCAGCAGGGAAAACCGCGAATCCGTCACCCTGCTTCCTGACAGCCACGGACACTGTCTTGTGAACGTACGAGATCTCGGCCTCTTTCCCGGAGCCGGAAACCTTGATCCAATAGCCTCCATCCTCCAGCTCCGGCAGAGCCACCTTCACAGTGTCCCAGACGTAAAAACTCCGGACCGGATTGTCGAGCCTTTTACGGAACACACCCTTACCTTGGCTCTCAACCGACAGATTGGTCGACTTGATATTCCGGAACCGGACCAGCACGGTGTCTTCACGGACCAACACGGAAACATCCTTATCCTCCAGCCTATCAATCAATGACGAAATCACACCTCCACATTCCTCAGCGATTATCTTATTCACATCATTAGAGGAAACAAAGAGAAGATCCGAACTTACATATTTTGGAATATACGACTCCCGCTCTTTCTCGAAAGCCTGACATTTGGAGTCAAGCTCGGCAAACTGCCGCGATGCTCCGCCCTCCTTGACCAACCTGTCATATTCCCTTTTAAGCAGCACCTTCCTCGGCAGCAACGCCACTACGCTTCCGCTCCAGTCCGTGGCGAGGCGTTCCAGTTCCTTGTCTCCATCCTTGCGAAGCGCCTCACTATAGGCAAGCAACGCAGATTGAGGAAAGTTCCCGGCGACCGCATCCTTCAAGAGCTCCAAAGCCTTGTCGTGCGCGGAAGCGTCTGACAGACAGTGCCAAAGAATATATTCATAGTCATTAGGGATGAATTCGTGGTCGCAGACATAGCCGTCGCCCCAGTAGCCGCGCCGCCAAAAATCATCATTCCTTCCTTTTTTCAAGACCTCGGCATTATCCTCCGCGAACCGCAGCGCATCAAATTTCTGCCGTCCCAAATCCCTCGAATTGATTAATGAATATGCCATTATAGGTTTCCCAGCCTTGACAAATTCTTCCGTCAATACGTTCCTCAAAGAGTCACGCACTTTCCAGTTCCTCCGCGCCTGTGTCGTGCCTATAGTTACAACCGCATCGTAGTAATCCTTGTCCAGCCGGTTCTTCTGCGCCTGTTCTTTGATGAACGTCAGCAGAGCGATCTCTTTCTCCGGCCTGTCACGCCTGGAAAGCCGCTCGTACCGCCTCCACTCCCTCTTGAGATAATGTCCGTTAATATCCGGATATTCAGCAACTCTGGCCTCCCGCCCGTGCATAACCGGGCACAAAGCCAACATCATCATCGACAAAACCAGAATCTTTCTCACAACCGTCTGTTTTAGTGACGGCAATATACGCAATTTATCCGGAACCGCAGCCTTTTATGATGATGAATATGACACCTTACTTCTCATCCATAAAGAGCTCACCTTTGAGGTACTTGACGCTTTGGGTGGCGAAATTGTAGCCTCGTGAACCAGGCTTGGCGACTTTCAAGTACTTCTCGTACCATTCGAGGGCGGATTTGTAGTCCTTTTTCTGCTCGTAGCAGTAGGCGATGTTGGTAAGGGCGGAGATGAATTTCGGATTGTAACCGTATGCCTTCTGATAATGAGCGATAGCCTCGTCCCAATGGAAAAGTTTCGCTTCTCCGAGACCATATTGCTGATAAAGCCTGAACATAATCAGTGGATCCGGCTGAAGCATGTTCATCGCCTTGTCAAGCCACGGTTTGACCTCCTTCTCAAAAGAACGGTTGCTGTCGGCATAGACCGCCGCTATTGAATATGCCAGATTAACATCGCTTGAATCAATCTGCCAAGCCGCAAGCAGTTCTTCCTGCGCACAATACATGACCTCCGTGTGCCAATAGCATTGTCCGAGATAATAGTGAACCGGATAGGAATCGTTACCAAGTTTCTCCTGACGCTCAAAGACATCGATCGCAGGGGCATATTCATTCTTGGAATAGTGTGCCAGACCTTTGATCGGGGCGATGGTGAAATTGTCGGGATCCAAGGCAAGATATTCATCTGTCAGACGGATCGCACCATCATAGTCCCGGCGAGAGAGGAGAATCCGCGCGGCTTTACTCACTACGCTTTCATTCAATGGTTTAAGAGACAGCGTGAGCCGATAGTATGTCAGCGCGGAGTCCAGCATATCCGCCTGATTGAACGAGTCCCCCACCAACGCGGCGATTGCCGGTATCGTGTCAAGTTGCAGCACCGCCTTCCCGGCCTCAGCGCTCTGGGCGAAAGCCTTCATCCTGTAGAAAGTCTGCATCTGCTTGACTTTGTACAGGATGTTCCGCGGGAACTTGGAGGTCAGCAGGAAATATGTCCCAGCAGCGGACTCGTAGTCCCCGTTCTGGAAATGACAGTCCGCCAGCTCGGACAGAATCTCCTCATCGAAACGGTCCGGAGTGACGAAAGCGGACAATCTCTCGATCGCCTCGTCAATTTTGAATATACTCTTGAGGTACCGGGCCTCACTCAAGGCCGCGTTCCGGTCTGACTGTGGATCGGCCACTTGCGCCGCCACAATCTGTGGCGACGCAAGCAAGCTGATCGTAATCAATAATTTGTAGCTTAATCTCATTATTTGAGTCGGAATATGATAGGGAATGTGTAGGTGACATCGACCGCCTTGCCCTGCATCTTACCTGGTTCCCATACAGGAGAAGATTTGACAATCCTCAACGCTTCCTCATCCAAGGATTTGAAGGTTCCTCTCAAGACTTTGACGTTTTCCATTTTTCCTGTCTTTGTGATAGTGAACTGAACAACGACGCGACCTTGTTTCTTAGCTTTCTGAGCATCCTCCGGGTAGATCAAATGCTCATTGACCCATTTGGCGAAATTGTTCGCGTCACCGCCTTGGAACACCGGTTTGGTCTCCACCATTTGGAATGGGACAGGTTCATCATCATCGGTGGTAACATCTATGTTAATATCGTTGCGACTTTCCCCGGTGACAGTAACCGAGACGTTCTCTGGCGCTGTTTCCGAGATAATTGTCTCATCGGACAACGATCCGGTTGAATCCGGTTTTGTGAAACTGCTGAAGCACAATGTGCAAACAAGAAGTGGTATGCAGACGACATACGCAAGCCTGAACCATCCATTAGTTTTTTCTGACATCATCATAGCGATTCGATTTGAAAGTTTTGTGTGGTTGAAACCGTTCGCAAGCCGGAAACGATGCTCGCCGACAGCCTTCCTGACAAGAAGCAGCTGATAGTCAGCGGCGTTGACACCTCGATTAATCACAGATTCATCGGCTTCATATTCGTGAAGCATCTTGAGTTCAGCCCTGGCAAGCCAGACGAGAGGATTGAACCAGTGCAGGACGGTGACGACCGAGAACAGCAGCACGTCAACAGAATGGTGCTTCCTCACGTGGCTCATCTCGTGCGTCAGAATCACCGGATTCGCGGTGAAATCCTCACGGCTGATCACAATATGCCCCAGGAAACTGAATGATGCCACCGGAGCGTCCACGATAGTAACCTTGAACCCCTCTTTCTGAATATGCTCGCCAGAGGCTATCATACGGGATGTCTGGATTACGGACAAGATATTCATAATCAAGACAACGAAGGCCCCGAGAAAGTATATTCCTGAAACGACTCCGAGCCAGGATATTCCTTTGTCTGCCGCGTTCAGGGTTCCGCCTTCCGCGCTGACCACCGCTTGCGGCAGGGTCAGGGTCGGGATGACGTTCGAGACCGCGGTTCCGCTGAAATCCCAATGGATGAGCGGCAGAGCCAAGCAAAGCAGGCTGCCAGCCATCAAGGAGAATCGGTTGAAAGTGAAGAAGGTGGTCTTCCGCATCAGCAGCATAAAGAATGCGTAAAACACGGAAAGCAGCAACCCGCTCGTTATCAGGTAAGCGATCATTTCCTTTTGCTTTCGATTTGAGAAATGAGTTTTTTAAGGTCCTCCACATCCATCTTGTCCTCTTCGACGAACTGGGAGACAAGGCTGATGTAGGAGTTGTTGTAGTAACGGGAGACAACGTCCCCGACGGTAGTCCCGTGATAGTCACGTTCCGTGAGCGCAGGGCTGTACTGGAAAGAGTTCGCCATCGGCTTGCGCTTGACAAATCCCTTATCCTCAAGGAATTTCACCTGTGTCGCCACGGTGTTGTAGTTCGGCTTCGGGTCGGGAAGCGCCGCGACGATGTCACGGATAAACACCTCGCCTTTGGCCCAGATGATGTTCATCACCTCTTCCTCTTTTGCAGTAAGTCTCTGTTTCATTGCTCGATTCTTTAAGTTAACAAACGCGCGAATATTATCTTACGGATGCAAAGATAAGAATAAAAATCATATCTCCTAATATTTTTAGGTGTTTTAAGAATATTTTTAGTTGCGCACACAATGTGTACCAGGATCTCGGAATATGTTATCATAAATACTTTAAGCCAAAGGTCTTATGACGTATTCAAAGAAGATTGACGGTGAGATAAGCGTACCGTTTGGATTCACACCCATATAAGTAAATAAATGATGGAAAATCCTATACTCTCACAGACAAAAGGCATACCTACGAAAAATAAAGGTAACTATATAGCAGTTGACTAACGTGGTATGCAAGCGGTCGCCAAGCAGTTACATACGCGCTGGCGTCACCCGCATTTTGTGAATATGGCGGCACGATGCGAAGGATGGTAGTCAACTTGTATATATTCCCCAACTATTATTCCGGGTGAAAAAGGAGTGGTTAGACACCCGGAAAGATATCCCTGATTGGAGTCGGATGAGGATAGCCTCTTTTTTCACCCGATGCATAAGCCCGGGATCTTCCGCCACACCTTGTCTTATATGACTACGATGGAGATTGGGTCCTTTACATACAGATTCTTATGCAGGAATACCAACGAATCACAATTACTTAAATATCAGCACCATAAGGAAAATGTTAGCCAACTCCTATATAATTTCCAAAATAAAAGTCAAATGACATTGGCACGAGTTGCTTGATTTCCATATTCTCATTCGTTTTCTGGCGACAAAGTTAATGGGTGCTTCAGTAAGATTCCGGCAAATACACTATTTCTATATTCTGCCATTATTTTGCCGAAGATATTGCTATCTTTATGGTCAGATATGGCAAAGAATTACTTCAAATCCTACATCTGGCTGCTGGAGACACTCCAGAGCCGCGGGCCTCTTACACTGGCCCAAATCAGGCAGTTGTGGCGGCGGAGCTCAGTAAATGAACTTGGAAGTGACCTTCCCGCGCGTACGTTCTCGAATCATATAGAATCTATCTCTGACATCTTTGGAATCGAGATTGTCTGCGACCGCAGGGATAACACCTATAGTATCGTCAACGAAGATGATATGGACGGAACAGGCATTCGATCCTGGATGCTGGATGCCCTCAGCTTGAATTCACTCCTGAACGAGAGTGCCGGTATGAAGGACAGAATCTTCTTTGAGAACGTACCCTCCAGCCACCAGTTCCTAACTACCGTTATCCAGGCTATCCGGGATAACCGGAAATTGAAGGTACGATATCAGGGTTATCGCATGAATGAGGAGCGGACCTTTGAGCTGGAGCCGTATTTCATCCGGGAGTTCAAGCGCCGCTGGTACCTGTACAGCCACAAGGATAACGACAAGGACTACAAACCTCACATGTACGCCCTAGACCGCATGCTCGAGGTAGAGATACTTCCCGACACATTCAAGATCCCGGAGGGCTTGGATGCCAAAGCCTGGTTCCAGTCTCTGTACGGCGTGCGCAAGTACGACGACATGAAGCCTCAGCAGGTCCTCTTGAAGGTCTATGGCAAACAGGTCCGCTACTTCCGGTCTCTGCCGCTTCACAGTAGCCAGGAAGAGATCGAAACGCACCGCGACCACAGCATCTTCGCCTACGATCTCGCCCCAGACTATGACTTCAAGCAGGACATCCTCTCGTTTGGAGATTCGATTGAGGTCCTGGAGCCGAAGAGACTACGTGAGAGTATTTCAGAAGTGGTTAAATCTATGAGCAAAAAGTATCAGTAGTAAATGAATAAGGATCTTAAGATTGATTATTTGCGCCGTCTCTTTTATCCTTTCAAGAAGGATGGAAAACTCGACAGCTTTGTATTTCATTATTTACAAGGTAGTGGCAACGAATTGAAAGAGAAGTTTTGGAGTCCCAGAAGCTCTTCCAGACTCTGTTTTGACCTGTACTCATGGATGGGTTCTGATGATGGATACTCGGTAATTCAATTTGAGAAGAAACTACCTGGGATTAAGTCAGGGGCTCGCCAGATTTCCCCGAATATGGATGTGTATTTTGAAAGTGGCAATGAGATTGTCTTTATTGAGAGCAAGTATACAGAGACGGCGCTCAATAAAAACTATTTGAAAGATCTTCCTGAAGCATATTGGAATACAGATCAAGTTTATTTGAGTGTCAGTGGCAAGAAAGTAAACTATTCCATTGGTGAAAGGTATCATAATAAAAAGAAGGTAATGGATGAGTTTGTTTCCTTCATTAATAGCATTAGTGCCCTTGCCGAAAAAGAAGAATCACCTTCTTGGTTTGATGCCAAACAGGAAACGTGTCATCTGCTTGGTATTGTTCTCTATGCATTAGAGAAGAAACCTACAGGGCATATTTATTTCAATAATGTCGCGGCAAATTACGATGACAATCAGTTTGCCACGCAGTTCAGTATCTTGGCAGAGGAAATGGTCAGAAGGATTTTATCCGCATATTCAATAAGCGCTTCTTTTGACTATCAGCTATGTAGTGTAAGAGATTACTTCGGTAGCTTGCTGCTGCTGGATAAAAAAGCATATCAATCAGATAAGACGGTCCGTGAGATAATCTCGGATAGAAAACTTTATAAGGAACCAGTCTTGTGATATCTCTTAATGATAAAGTCATCATCGCATTCTCCGACACCCATGGCAACCATCGCCGCCTGCAGGTGCCGGAGGATGCGGATATTGTCATCTGTGCCGGTGAAGACCTCCCCGACGATATCGACATACTGGTTACACACTGGCCACCTTACGGCATCCTGGACAATGACCTGGGGTCTCTGAATATTCTGAACTTCGTCCTGAAGGCCCAGCCCTGGTGGCATCTCTTCGGCCATATCCACGAAACTGAAGGGCAGCAGTTCCAGCTGGGCAGAACAATCTGCCAAAATATTTCCGTTTTTAACGCCATTTCTTGGCTTCTGCCGAATTTCTGCCGAAGGTCTGGTTATTTTTGCCGAAAAACTATCGATATGGCAGAATTCATCAATCAAATCCCTGGTTACGAGAAGGGTCGTGTACAGCGTATCACCGCCACTGACGAAGTGAGCGAATCCTTCATCGTCGCCCAGATGGCGTCCGATCTGCGCAAGAAGTGGAACACATCTGTCCTCTGCATTTCCCTGGACGGTCACAAAGAAGCTATAGAATCCTTGATCCCTCAGGAGAAGGCTGTCGGTACCGTCTATGTCCTGGACCAGAAGAATCCCGAGTTTAAAGTTGTTCTTCGCAAAGCCACCGGCATCATCAACCGCCGCTTCGTCCGAGCCCTCATCATCAGCGGTGCCGAGCGCCTCACCGCTAAATACTTCCAAGATCACCCGGAGAAAGGTAGAGAATGGATAGCCAGTCGCCTTGAAGGACTGTCCAGAGGCATGGGCATCCCCGTCATCCTGGTGAGAGTCCACGAAGATCAATCAGAAGTATAATACTCCCGGATTTTAATACAGGTGCTTTATTTAAAAACAATAACTTCGCACCATAAAGCATTGTGGGCTGGAGCCTGCACAACTCACTCGATACGTCAAACTGCATAGATGCGCTCAAAAGTGCCATCACAAGGCTCGGAGCTCCGGAGATAATCAACTCTGATCAGGGATACGTATTCCAGGCCATGGTCGGCCACTAATTTACCTCATCATTTTAATAACATCTTCCGGCAACATCGCATTCCCGGCATCATCTTTCGGAGCATTCTTAAGAAACAGCATAGGAACAATAGTGTAGCTCTTGGCAAACGGCAGCAAATTAGCTTTACGGAGAAGTTCGGCTGTCAATTGTTTCCCATTCTCCCCTGTTGTCCACTTGCATTCGCCAACAAGCAGATATTTTTTGTCAAGCGATTCGGCCATAACATCGAACTCGACCTGTTCCGGCTTCTTATCCTCATTGAGAATAGAACCCCACCAACGTTTTGCCTTACCGTAAACAATTCCATTGACCATATTTCCCGTTACAGCATCCCTGCATAGTTTTTCCCAATGAATACTCACATACTCCGAGAAATGGGCTGTCAGTGCCTGTTCTAATGGTAAGCGACGGCCAAGCTCGATAAACGAGCGATTAGGAACGACAAACTGATAGTAGAATGCCATAAAAGGGTCTGCAATCTTATATAGGCTCTTTTTTGCATTCTTTTCGTCAATTCCGAAAGGAACATCTTTCTCTAAAAATCCGAGGTCTATAAGTTTCTTCAACGGACGCGACAGATTGGTTGCCGGCTCATTGCATCGTGCGGCAATTTCGGAAAGCCGGTTTGCGCCAGTCCCGATATAAGACATGATCGTTGAAGTCTTGACAATATCCTTGACATCATCCTGAAACAGTTTTATCGGCTCTTCATAAAGAGTTCCATTTACCGAAAGGATATTGCGCCACAGGGCGTCATCAAGCGAACTTCTGTTTTCCCTCAGTTCCCAATAACGCGGCACACCGCCCCATACGGCATACTCTTCAATGGCATTCATCGCATTAAGATGCAAAGCCTTTTGAATATACGGCAAGTGTATCGGCGTAAGTCTCATAATCTCATCAGCACGCCCATATAGAGGTGCGGTAGAATCAAGGAACAACCCATACATCATATTTTGTGATGAACCGCAAAGCACAAGGTTATACTTCAACAGCTTCTCATCAACAAGTTTCTGCAATACAGACGGCAACTCTGGCGATTGCTCTACAAGATACGGAAATTCATCCAAGCACAAAGTAAAACGTTTGTCTGTCCGATAATTGACCGCACGAAATATAGATTCCCAATCCGGATATGTCAGTTTGTCGAAATCCGGGAAGATTTGTGCTATTACTTTTGCAAGCAATACTCTCTGATGTTGCTCTTCAGAACGGTCTGCAAGGAAGTAAACATCATTTTCTGACAACACCCTTTTAATGAGCGTTGACTTACCCAGCCGTCTGCGACCGTACATCACGACTAACGAGGACTTCTCTCTTGCAAGTGCGTCCTTTAATCGTGCAGTTTCATCTATTCTGTCAACGAATTCCATATATTCTGTTTATTATGCAATGCAAACATAATGTTTTTGCTGCATAATACAAAATTTTAAACAATGTTTTTTATTCCAACAGAACAAATTGCCTCTTTTGTATAGCGGAAATGGATCGAGAAGTACAATTCCTCCTGTACAATATGCCGGCAGACAGCGGCAAAGTGCAGACCGTCATAAAAGATGAAGCGATATGGTGTACCCTAATTACGGAATATGTTGCCTCAAATACTTTCATCCGAGACGGACTCTGACATATTCAAAAAAGATTGCTTTACTTTGCACCGGGAAATGATAAGTTTGGTGATTCTGAAGGATTGCCTAAGAAACTAAATAAAGGAATTTGATATGTACTTGGAAAAAATCAACGGCCCGGCCGACATCAAGAAGTTGAGCGTCGAACAGCTCAACGTCCTTGCTGATGAGACCAGGCACTATCTGATCGAAAAGGTCAGCAATCACGGCGGCCACGTCGGCCCGAACCTCGGAATGGTGGAAGCCACTGTGGCTCTGCACTATGTGTTCAACTCCCCTGTCGACAAGATCGTCTTCGATGTCTCACATCAGAGCTACGCGCATAAGATCCTGACTGGCAGGAAGCAGGCGTTTATGGATCCGGCCCACTACAATGACGTGACCGGTTTCAGCGAGCCGTCCGAAAGCGAGCACGATCATTTTGTCATCGGCCATACATCGACCTCGATCAGCCTTGCCTGCGGACTTGTCAAAGGACGTGACCTGGCAGGTGGAAAGGAGAAAGTCATCGCTGTGATCGGCGACGGATCATTGAGCGGCGGCGAAGCCCTTGAGGGACTGAGCGTGGCAGGGTCTGAGCTTAACAGCAACTTCATCATCATCGTCAACGACAACCAGATGTCGATAGCGGAGAACCACGGCGGTCTGTACAAGAACCTTCAGCTGCTTAGGGAGACCAACGGAAAGGCGGAGGTCAACCTTTTCAAGGCGATGGGGCTTGAATATGTCTATGTGGGCGACGGTAACGATGTCGCCACTCTCATCGATGCCTTCCAAAAGGTCAAGTACACCGACAAGCCGGTTGTCGTGCACATCAACACCCTCAAAGGCAAGGGCTTGAAGTACGCCGAGGAGAACAAGGAGAAATGGCATTTCGGTGGTCCATTCTATGTGGAGACCGGTGAGCCTAAATTCAAAAGCACAGCCGAGGACTACGGTGATCTTACCGGAAAATATCTGCTGGAGAAGATGCAGTCAAATCCTGAGCTTGTCGCAATCACTTCCGGCACGCCTACCGTGTTCGGGTTCACCCAGCCTCGCAGGGTACAGGCCGGGAAACAGTTCGTGGACGTGGGAATCGCCGAGGAGACCGCTGTGGCGATGGCATCCGGTATCGCGAAACGTGGAGGAAAACCTGTCTGGGGCGTTTACAGCACATTCATCCAGAGAACTTACGACCAACTTTCACAGGATCTCTGCATCAATGACAACCCAGCTCTGATGCTCGTGTTCTGGGGCGGAATCGAGAGTATGAACGACGTGACCCACACCTGCTTCTACGACATCACCCTGCTCGCAAATATTCCTAACCTCATCTATCTGGCTCCGACCTGCCGTGAGGAATATTTCGCGATGCTGGACTGGGCTATCGCCTACAGGGAGCATCCGGTCGCGATCCGTGTGCCGGTTAACGGAGTTATCTCACGTCCTGAGGTCAAGGCTGAAGGTGTTGACTGGTCTGCGGCCGAGTACGAAATCACCCACAGAGGCAGTCGGGTGGCCGTTCTTGGTCTTGGGGCTTACTACCAGCTCGGAGAGAAGACCTGTGAGCTTCTGAAAGCCCAAGGCGTTGACGCGACGTTGATCAACCCGAGAATCATCACATCCCTCGACACGAAGACCCTTGAGGCACTCAAGGCCGATCACGAACTCGTAATCACTCTTGAGGACGGCCAGATCGATGGTGGCTGGGGCGAGAAGATAGCCAGGTTCTACGGCGACACCGATGTGAAAGTCCTCGTCAGAGGCCAGCGCAAACAGTTCGAGGACAGCTATGTGGTCGAAGAACTGCTGAAAGAGAACCGCCTCACTCCTGAGCAGATCACCGAGGATGTCCTCCTGGCCCTGAGCAAATAACGGAAAACTTCATATTCAAAAAAGATCAGGCCGCCATTAATGCCGCGCGCCTGATCTTTCTTTTTATGTCTTTATCTGCCCAAACTTTCGTTTTATCTGAGAATATACCCGTGGCGAATCAGGTCCTCCCGGCTTTTGATCGGGAAGGTGTAGCCGTCACGTATTATATAAAGGTCATCCGTTATTTCGATGATGGCATCGTACAAGTGGTCGGAAACAATGATGCCTTTGCTCTTTTTCCGCTCACGGATCAGTTCCTGCATACGTTCTACATAGACTGGAGCTATGTTGGAGAACGGCTCGTCGAGAATGTAGAAATCCGCCTCGCTGTTCAGCACAAGGAACATCTCCGCGACTCTGGCCTCTCCTCCGGAGAGTTCTCTGAACATCTTCCGCTGAAAAGAGTGGAATTTCGGGTCAAACCTCACGAGCTCATCGTAATCCACGCCATATAACCTGAAAGCCTCGCCCAATGTGAATTTCCCTGGAACGAACAGATTCTGAGCAGGTACTTGACACGCTCCCCTATATGTGCATAATCAGTCTTCGGCTCATCATTGAAGCGGACGAACATATTCTGTGGTTTAAGGCCTCCAACTATACATTTGAACATACAGGATTTGCCGGTACCGTTACGTCCAAGCACTCCGGTCACCCTTCCGCTTTCGGCGGTCAGAAAAGCGCTCTGGAGGACAGTGTGGGAGCCAAACTGCAAATGAACGCTGTCAACAAGCATCCTGTTTGTCTTATCTGATTGCATATCCTATGTTCCAGGTTATAATCATAATAAGGACAAATGCCACAAACTCCACAACAATCGGCATCAAGAAAAACTCGTTACGGCTGATTCCAAGGTTTATGTAGAAATATATTGTCCCCTCCTTTCTGAAAGAATGGAACAAGTACAAGATGACCGGAACGCTCAAACTTTTCAAAAGGACGCAAAGCGAGATCGAAGACGGCGAACCGACCACCAAGGCGGCTGCGGCAAGCGTGACAACACCTGAGACAGCGTATAACGCAGTTCCATATTCCCCCGAAAGCCGGATTTTCCGCAAGATATTCATTATGTGGTGCTTTTGTCTGCCCTCAAAGTTACAAAATTAATATGATATCGGTGCGCAAAAAAGCAGGATTGACTCACGAAAGCACCTACGGCAGCCTCTTTGTGAGTGAATGGGCATCCAACACGCACAGACTTTTTGCCGGGAAGGGTGCACCGACACTTCGACAGGCTCAGTGCACCGCAAGTTCAGCGACCGGGAACACTGTCAGCAATACGGACGAGATAACGGGATTGTCCACATAGACACGAGACAAGATATTCATTGATTGACATTTGGAATCGCATAATGTCCATACGTCATCTCGAGATTATCGGATTCTGTTATGTAACTTTGCAGACGAAACAAAAAAGGGCAATCTTCAGGCGCAAGCCAAAAGTGCATAACGTCGAATAACAATTGATTAACACAAGAAATTATGAGCACATACAAGAAATTAGACCTTGATACCTACTACAGAAAGGGCGTTTACGAGCGGTTCACCAAGATTGCGAGATGTTCCGTCTCAATCACCGGCAGGATCGACATCACCGGGCTTTATGAATATTCCAAAAGGACCGGCACGAAGTTCTACATCAACTTCCTCTACCTGCTGGCGAAGGTGATGAACTCGCGGGAGGACTACCGGATGGCGTACCTTTGGCAAAGCGACGAGGTCGTCGTCTATGACCGCATCAACCCGTGCCAGTACGTCTTCAACGAGGCCACCGAGACCTGCACGCCTGTGTACACTGAATATTCCGATGAATATTCCACTTTCTATGCCGCTTGCAAGAGGGACATTGAATATACCAAGGCACATCCTGAATATCATTTCGATCCGGTGGGACATCCTAACTGGTTCGACGCGTCATTCATTCCGTGGATCTCATACGATTCTCTGAATGTGGAGCTTCCGGACGGCCATCTCTACTACCAGCCAATCGTCAACTGGGGAAAGTTCCGTGAAGAGAACGGCCGCAAGATGATGCCTGTGACTGTCAGGATGAACCACGCCGTCGCTGACGGCTATCTGATCTCCAAGGTCTTCACCCTCCTCGAAGCCGCCATCGCCGATTTCTGCGCCGGTCATACTAAAGGATAGAGCAAACACTTTAGTTTCTGGAATTCAAAGCGTGGAACGCCACTCGCTCTTTTACAGAAAGTTACAGATTGGTGACGGGACGTTTGGGAGGGTAGAAATTCAGAGTTCATTGATTCTCTGAATATTACAGGACACGAGCAGTCGCTTCGACAAGCTCAGCGACCGGAAAGGTAGCAGGCCAGCAGCCGAATCGGTCACTGAGCCTGTCGAAGTGACCTCTTGACAACAATAAGTTGCCAGTAGAGCAGAGCCAACAGGACAATCAGTCCGCCGGCGATTCCGATGAACGAGATCGACAGATGCGTGCAGACCATTCCACCGATCAAGGCTCCCGTCCCGATGCCGAAATTGAATATTCCCGAAAAAATTGACATCGCAACCGAGGTCTGGGCAGCGGGCGTGTCCGTGATGATCTCCGACTGCATCGCCACATTGAATGCCGTCGCCGACATTCCTATTATTGTGCAGACAGCGATTGTGACAGGAACGCTGAATGCGGAAGGCAGCAGGAGCACGACTCCACCGATCAATCCAAGCAGCGTGACATTGATGAATTTGAACCTATATTTAGGGAAATACTTTGAAAACAACATACTTCCGATGATCCCGGCTCCACCGAAGAGCATCAGCGTCAGCGTGATCTGGTTCTCTGTCATATTCCCTACCTGTTGGAGGAATGGCTCAATGTAGCTGTACGCTGTATAATAACCGGTGGCAAAGGCAGCGGTGGTTATGAATATTCCGATGAGTATCTTGTTCTTCAACATTGTAGGCAGGTCATGGGCAGTCATACCGCCTCCGCTCGGCACCTTCGGGAGCAATGTGAACAGATAGAGGAACACAACCAGCGCGACCGCACCTATGCTCAGGAACGTAATTCTCCAGCCCACGCTGAGCCCGATGACGCGTCCGAGTGGCAGGCCGAGAATCATCGCTATTGATGATCCTGTGACTATCATACTTAGGGCTATGGGCTTATGGCTCTCCGGAACGATCCTGACAGCGATGATCGACACGATTGACCAGAAGATCGAATGGGCGCAGGCCACACCGATTCTGGAAACCATCAGCATCCCGAAAGATGTTGACAGATAAGACATAACCTGGAACGAAGTGAACACCGCCACGACTCCAAGAAGCAGCTTACGCATCTCCATCTTCGATGTCATCAGCATAAGCGGCATCGAAAGGATCATCACGACCCAAGCATAGACGGAAATCAGCATTCCTGCCTTGGCCTCCGTCAATCCGAAATCCCTGCCGATGTCTGTCAGCAGCGCGATCGGAATGAATTCCGAAGTGTTGAATATGAACGTCGACAGCGTCAGCCCCACCAGGGCCATCCACGTTTTCAAGGACATCTCAGGTTCCTTGATCTGATCTGTCATCACCATATTAATATTCCTTCTAACTAACCGGACGCAAATTTAGAAAAGAATCTGGATTGTTGTACCTTACTGCGTGATATAAAACAATTTACATATTCGTTGAAATGTTTTGGGCACTTAGGAATCTGCCTTCGTTTGCGGTTATATTCGCAGACATATTCATAAAACAAAGTTTGCTTGGATGGCAGAATATTCCTATCTTTATGCAGATTAAACTGTTCGCCTTATGACAAAGGATGTTGCATTGGTGCTTTCAAGCGGCGGGCCGAGAGGTTTCGCATATATTGGTGCTATAGAAGAGTTGGAGAGAAGGGGGTATAACATCACTTCGGTGGCAGGCTGCTCCATCGGTTCGCTCGTCGGGGGTGTCTATGCCGCTGGAGGTTTGGAAGAGTTCAAGAAATGGCTGTTCGGCCTTGACAACTCCAAACTTGTCTCGCTGCTTGATATCTCGATCAGCAAAAGCTATCTTGTCAAGGGAGACAAGGTCATTTCGGCCATCAAAGAGGTTGTCCCGGATGTGAACATAGAGGACCTTCGCATTCCTTATAGGGCCGTGGCGACCGATCTATATACCGGTGAGGAAGTCGTGTTCAAGGAGGGGAAACTTTTTGACGCGATAAGGGCCTCTATCTCAATCCCATCGCTATTCCGCCCGGTGAAGTACGGGCGACATACATTGATTGATGGCGGAATCGTGAACACGATGCCTCTCAGCCAGGCCGTCCGGAACGGTCACGACATAGTTGTGGCGTTCGATGTCAACCAGATAGACTCAGAGAAGATAGCCGGCTATGTCACCGCTCTGGACGAAGTCCACGAGGCCGATTCGGAACTTGTGTCCGACACATTTGACACGCTCGGTGAGCTCGTTTCCAGAAAAGGCCTTCCTATTACCGACCGCGTGAGGATGCTGGGCGACGAGGCGCAGAAGGCCTACAAGGAGATGCGCGGCATCGGCCGCAAGACCAAGGAGCTTGAGACGAAGGCAGAAGCCGAAAACGTTCCGATGAGCGACAACTACTACTCGATTCTAAGCAGAACCTTCTCCCTGATGAACCGCACGATCTCGATGCTGTCCGTCCAACTCTACAAGCCCGATGTCCTTGTGAATATGAACTTCGACTCCTACGGTGCAATCCCCGACTACGCCAAAGGCGAGGAGATCGCCGCCAAAGGCCGTGAGCTGATGTCCGGCGCCCTTGATGAATATGAAAGCCGCGCGACCAGTCCAGCATCGCCGGCATAGCCCCTCGACTATTTTGTCCGGGGAAAAGCCTTTCTGGTGGACAAACTGGTCTATAACAAAGGGTTATCCGGCGAGAAGCCCTTTTGGGTGGACAAACCAGTAAATAACAAAGGTTTATCCGGGGGAAAGCCCTTTCCCCAGACAAAACAAATGGAATATTACAATGTTAGAGACAATACCAATTGCTGTTGTAGGCACGACAATCGGGATAGTGGTCCATTCGCTCAATGCTAATGTAGCTCACAGGCAACCTTTCCTGACGGATAAGGCGGATTTCTATTTCGATGAGATGTATTCCCGACATGCGGCTCAGAAGAATCCCAAAGACTTCACAGCCGAGGATGAGAGTATTATATGGGAATATGCGTCAAATCACATAGCGATGTTCCTTACTTGGGTGATTGACAATGGATTCTACGGGAATATTCACTATGAAGCCTCTGATGATATCCAACTGGTAAAGGCACGGAAGATGACAGGAACGGAGTTCCTTGCCAAACATTGTGACTATCGGCTGAGCGATGAGGATTTCAGCCCGGAAATCCTGCCGTTTGTGGAATGCTATTACTTTCAAAAATATATTCAGCAATATGACAAGCTGTTCAGTAAGAAAGCGATGGCTCTCCTACACCCTTCTCCGTTTTCTTGGGAGGACTACGATTTGATCGCCAAGCGTATAACAAGAGCTTACAAACTCTGGAAATTCTGCGGATCGGGCAAATGAACGAATCGCGGAAATCCTAAATCACTGAATTTTAGCCAATTGCAATATCCTGCCAGTCAAATCCAGAGGGCAGCATTTACGAATATATTCAATATCAAATAGTTGCATACCACAGCAGAATCATCGGCCAAGCAGGCGATCTCTCATAGAAGACAGCCGTGACTCGTCCGAATCCGCAAAAAGTGTTGTTTCATCCGAAATTCTTGTAACAGGTATCTTTTACGTTGTCCATAACTTTGCAAAGTCAAAAAAGGACAGATATGAAAAAGAGAATCATTACAGGATTGGTTGCGCTGACATCAATGGTCAGCTCAGCCGCTGCGCAGGACATCTACAGGACTGCGGCAAACGTACCGATGGTACAACTCAACAATGGAATACTGATGCCTCAATTCGGCCTGGGGACATTCTTCCAGCCGTCGGACTCGGTGTGCGAACAGTCTTGCCTCACGGCGTTGAAGGCCGGCTACCGTCACATCGACACCGCACACGCCTACAATGACGAGGCCGGGGTCGGGCGCGCGGTGAAGGAAAGCGGAATCCCTCGCGAGGAAATATGGATCACCAGCAAACTCTGGCCGACAGAATACGGGGAAGGAAAGACATTGAAGGCGATAGACGAGATGCTGGGACGGCTTCAATTGGACTACATTGACCTTCTGTATGTGCATCAGCCTGTGGGCGACTTTGTATGCGCATGGAAAGACATGGAGAAGGCCGTGGCGATGGGCAAGGTCAGGGTATTGGGAATCAGTAATTTTGACGCAAGCGATGAGGTCTTCGACAAGATAATGCGTGAGTCTGTCGTAAAGCCGGCGGTCCTTCAGATGGAATGTCATCCATACGCGCAGAGACTGGCGATGAGGGAAAAGGCGAAGCGATACGGAATATATGTCACCAGCTGGTTTCCTCTGGGCGGGGCTATGAGCAAAGGCGCTCTGCTCAAGGAGGAACGCTTCTTCAATATGTCGCTTGAAGAGAAGGAGCGCGCCTATCTCGGAAACATGCAGATCCCTGCGGAAAGGAAGTGATTATGTACGAAAAGACATTAGGTCTGAGCGGTCTGCGAGTCTCAGCGGTGGGACTGGGCTGTATGGGTATGAGCCACGCATACGGTGCGCCAGCTGATGAACTGGAGATGACGGAGCGTCTTGCCGAAGCCGTGGAGATGGGCTATACTCTCTTCGATACCGCCGAGGTATATTGCACGCCGGATAGTCTATACCATAATGAGGAACTGTTGGGAAAGGCATTGCGCCCGTCACCGCAACGAAAACGTCTCACTTGCAGACCTCCGTGCGGCCAACAGTCAGCACCGGTAGATAAATATCATTACGGCTCATTTCTGGCAGGCAAACCTTTACCCTGAACGATTCCGCAGCATTTCACAATATTCAGTGGGAGTTATTCCCGTCTGCTTCTTGAACAGCAGTCTTCTAGTCAACAACTTCATCAAGTAGCGATCGCGGGCATAAAGATCATCCGAGAACGACATCGAGGACCATCATCAAGACGAAGCCGATGGCGAAACCGATGGTGCTGATGTTGGAGTGCTGGCCTACTGAGGCTTCGGGAATCAACTCTTCGACAACGACATAGAGCATCGCGCCGGCGGCGAAGGCGAGGAAATACGGCAGGATCGGGGTCATCAATGAGGCCAGAAGGATCACCAGAACCGCGCCGATTGGCTCGACGATTCCGCTCAAACCTCCGATCAGGAAGGATTTGCGGCGGGAGTTGCCGGCGGCGCGCATCGGCATCGAGATGATAGCGCCTTCAGGAATATTCTGGATCGCTATTCCTATCGCGGTTGCCATAGCGGCGGCGGGGGCGATTCCGATCCCGTCCTGCAATGAGCCGGCGATCACCACACCGACAGCCATTCCCTCAGGAATATTATGGATAGTCACCGCAAGAGCCAGCATAGCGGTCTTGGAAATTCTCGCCTTGAGGCCTTCCGGACTCTCATCGCCGATGTGAAGGTGAGGAGTCAGGTAATCGACAGCCAACAGGAAACCCATTCCGGCAATGAAACCGATAGCGGCCGGCAGAACAGTACAGATGCCTTCCCCTGCCGACATTTCCATACTCGGAATCAGCAAGGACCACACGGAAGCAGCCACCATTACTCCGGAAGCGAAACCAAGCAGTGCCTTCTGCAGCAGGGCAGGCATCTCTTTCTTCATAAAGAAAACGAAAGCGGAACCGATCAGAGTGCCGGCGAAAGGAATCAGCAAGGTCGCTATTATCGAAGTGTTCATATTCATTAATCCAATTTTACACGAATGTAGTGATTTTATTGTAATTTTGCGTCATGACAGAAACGGACAACACGACAGAAGTTCTGGAAGTCGCTTCGATCGCAGGGCACATCCTGCTGGAGAACGGGGCGGAGATTTCCCGTGTAGAGGACACTATGGAACGGATCGCATCGCATTACGGGGTGGATTCCGGACATTTTTTCGTGCTCAGCAACGGCATATTCACAACCGGCTCGCTCGGGAAGTACGCCAATGTCGAGTTCATTCCTATCCGTGGAATTCAGCTCTCGAAAGTAGTCGCTGTCAACAAGTTAAGTTACGAGATAGCGGCTGGGAAACACACTCTGCCAGAGGCTCGGCAACGACTGGAAGCCATAAAAGACGCTCCCGCTAAACCGGCCTGGGAACAAATCGCCGGGTCAGCCTTTGGGGCAGCCGGTTTCTGCGCCGTGTTCGGCGGAGGGTTTATGGACTGCGCCGCCGATTTTGTGATCGGAGCGCTGCTCTACGTATTCTGCCTCTTCGTAAGCGGTTCACTCTCAAAGATTGTAGGCGGAATCTGCAACGCCCTCGTGGCCACAATCCTCTGTCTCACATCCTACAGATTAGGATTCGGCGACAGCCTCAGCAACATCATCATCGGAGCGGTGATGCCGCTCATCCCCGGAGTTCCGTTCGTGAACGGAGTCCGGGATCTGGCCAATTCCGACTACATCGCCGGGCTGACAAGGCTCACGGATGCGATGCTCGGATTCATCTGCATAGCTCTCGGCGTGAGTATCAGCTTCATAGCGGACGGATGGGTGTTCGGAGGAATGATCAAACTCAGCGGAATGACCGTCAATCCCGAGACCGCCGGAATCCTGTGGCAATGCCTTGCCGCCTTCATCGGCACATTCGCTTTCGCGATCCTGTTCGGAGCACCACGCAGACAGTATTTCACGGCGGGAGTGATCGGAGCCATCGGCTGGGCCATCTACCTGATGCTCACAAGGTTCTGCCACAGCGGACCGACAATCGCCATCATCCTTGCCACTACGATAGTCTGCATCCTTTCCCGCTTCACCGCCGTCAAGGACAAATGCCCGAGCACGGTCTATCTGCTATGCGGAATATTTCCACTCGTCCCTGGAGCCGGAATATTCTGGTTCACCTACTACCTCGTCTCAAGCCAGTTCTACCTCTCCGCGTCCGCCGGATTCACCGCTGTCAAAGGAGCGATCGCGATAGTGCTTGGAATAATCTTCGCGATGGAACTGCCGCAACGACTTTTCTCCGGAAAAAGGAAAGGCTAATCCTCAAACTCGATATCGTGAGACGGCAAGGCCTTTTTCTTGCGGAAGACGACCCTCTCGCTCATAAAGAAGTTAAGTCCACCGGACACGCACAGTGCCAGCAGGTTACACCACACGACATTCCACCGGAACATCCTCTGGATCAGAAGCAGGAAGGCCATCTTGACCAAGAACGCCCCGATGCAGGATAGATTGTAGCCGCCCAGGTGACGGAAAAACGACCTTGCGGTACGGCGCGACACCCTGTCCTTCCAGATAAGGAAATAGGCCACGACGAAATTGGTCACGGCGGCGCACTCGAACGAGATGGCCGGCGAGACGATGTACTGGCCGAAATATGTGCTGAAAACCCATTTGGAGAAGACCCAAAGCACAACCGTGTCCACAATCGTCCCCAAAAGGCTCGACGCGGAAAACTCTGCGAATCTCTTGACTAATTTAAGCCACGGTCTGGTCATCACTCTCAGTTTCGGACGGCAAACTTACGGAAAAAACGTGAATATTTGGATAAAAAGCCAATCTATTCAGTAAATTTGTCGTTCAGCAAGCGGTGATTGCCGCGAATGAGACATTTAAAAACGAACGAGCAATGTCAGAAGAAATGAACATAGTGCGTGACCTCGCCGTGATCCTTATCTCGGCGGGAGTGTTCACGATAATATCCAAGGCACTCAAACAACCGCTAATCATCGGCTACATCCTCGCCGGTTTCTTGATCGGCCCGAACATCAGCTTCTTTCCGGGAATATCCAGCGAGGCGACCGTCCACCAATGGTCGGAGATCGGCATAATATTCCTGATGTTCGGCCTCGGCTTGGAGTTCAGTTTCAAGAAGTTGCTGAAGGTCGGCGGAAGCGCCATCGTCACTGCGGCCGTGAAGTTCATCGGAGTGTTCCTGATCGGATTTGTCACGGCCCAGGCCCTGTCCTGGAGCTTTATGGAAAGCGTTTTCCTCGGCGGTTTGCTGTCGATGTCCTCCACGATGGTCGTGCTGAAATCCTACGATGACCTCGGCTTGAAGAACAAGCCGTACGCCGGAGTCGTGTTCGGAACCCTTGTGGTGGAAGACCTCATAGCAATCCTGTTGATGGTGCTGCTCTCGACAATGGCCGTCTCACAATCCTTCGCAGGCAAGGAGCTGATAATGAATATAGCGAAGCTCGTTTTCTTCCTGATTCTTTGGTTCCTCGTCGGAATCTACGTCATCCCTACCCTGCTGAAAAAGGCCAAGGAATATCTCAACGACGAGATTCTCCTGATTGTCAGTATCGGCCTCTGCTTCGGGATGGTCGCTCTGGCCACATCGGTCGGATTCTCATCCGCACTCGGTGCCTTCGTTATGGGGTCCATCCTTGCAGAAACTTCTGAAAGCGAACACATTGACCACATCGTAGAGCCTATCAAGAACCTTTTCGGAGCCATATTCTTTGTCTCTGTCGGAATGATGGTCGCCCCATCGGTGATCGCCGAGCACTGGGCGATGATCCTGCTGCTCTCCGTGATCGTAATAATCAGCCACATCATCTTCGCCGGAGCCGGCATCATCCTGACCGGCAACGGTTTGGACAACGCCGTCCACACTGGGTTCAGCCTCGCGCAGCTCGGGGAGTTCGGATTCATCATCGCCGGAGTCGGCTGCACCCTCGGCGTGATGAGGGATTTCATCTATCCGGTGATCATAGCGGTCTCCGTCATAACAACGTTCACGACTCCGTTTATGATAAAGCTGGCGGATCCGTGCTATAATCTGTTAAACAAACGGTTACCGGCCAAATGGATCGACAGGCTCGCCCAGATGAACGACTCCGGCAAACAGACCGCCGCCGAGCACAACGAATGGAAAACTCTGCTGAACGCCTATTTCACACGCATCGTCCTCTATGGCGTGATCCTGATAGCGATCTACATAGGATCAAAGCTTTATCTCAGACCTGCTGTAGAGAAATTTTCCCCGGAGCTAAGCGTGACCATACATAAGGTTATCGAGGTCGGAATAACCCTTGCGGCGATGCTCCCGTTCCTTTTCGGTCTCGGAGTCCATTCCGGCTCCATCAGTAAATCCGCCCCTAAACTCCTGAAAGAGAAGCCGAGTAACATCTGGCCGTTGATGGGGCTGATCTTCGCGCGCTCATTCCTTGCCGTGGGAATCGTACTGGCTGTGTTGTCGTCATATTTCCACCTCGCAGGCTGGACGGTTCTGGCAATCTTCTTCGCCGGCATAATATTCATTCTCTTCGCCCGCCGGTCCATCCATAAATATTCAGCGTTGGAGATGCGTTTCCTTTCAAACTTCAATGAAAAGGAGGAGAATGAAAGGCGCAGCAAGCCGGTCGCTTCTTCCGTTAGCCAGAAACTCGCCGACTATGACGTTCACACAGAGACGCTTACCATCTCCCAGAATTCCACCTACGCCGGAAAGGCTCTCAAGGATATTCCTTTCAGGGCAGAAACGGGGGCGAACATCATCAAAATCACCAGAGGGTCAATGAATATGATCGTTCCGTCCGGTGATGTGTCGCTGTTCCCGGGCGACCAGATGCTCGCCGTCGGCACATCCGCCCAACTCGAATCCTTGAGGAATATGATGGCGTGCGCTGTCGCTCCGGAAATTCAGGACTCTGGAAATAGTTTCAAGATCGTGCCTGAGGCACTTACCGAGGAATCGTTCCTGACCGGAAAGACCCTACGCGGCACGAACCTCCGGAAATATCACTGTATGGTCATCAGCGTGCTCAGGGGTTCAGAATTCATCACCAACCCGGAACCCGATTTCAGGTTCCAGGCCGGTGACACTGTCTGGATCGCCGGCAATCTGGCCGAGCTGGAGACCGTCTAGAACTTCACGAATTCAGGATTGAGATACGGTTTCAAGTCAATCCAGAAGACCGTAACCTCGATGATGCCTTCAGCGTAGCTCGCGATCTCGTAAGGCTGGTAGTACCAAGTCACTCCCGCGCCTGACACACCGCAATGTCCATTAGGAACCAGGCCTTCACTGAACATCACACTTTCATTAATGTCTTCAACTCCCCTGTCCAACGCAAGCTTGGACTTGATCAATTCCGTTACCGGAGCGACATAGCCAGGCTTGAACAATTCGTTTTCCGTCACGATCTCGCCAGTCTTCAGGTTGATGATGTTCGGAATCAGATAATGCATTCCGTGGGCTCCGCCAAGGTAGTTCTCGCTGTACACCTGGTAGGTCTGGAGATCCATGAACCCTTCCGCGAACTTTCCATGAACGGTGTAGTACCAGTTGCAGGTCATCGCCACGCTATAGTTATAGTCATAGTCTAATCCATTCTCCTTGGCGTAGGCGACAGCATCGTCGTAGACACTTCCCGCCTCCCTCTGGTAGTTGGCCATCAACGTGTCCGACACGGCATCGGAAGCCTCCTCCACCGAAAAACCGTCATATTTCTCTCCGAAACAAGCCTTTACGATAGAGTTGTTGATCTTCTTCTTCAAAGCGTTGCCGCCCTCGAAGCTCTTGTAGTACTCGACAGAATGAACTATCTGCACCGAAGCGGAGTCACTCTGCGCGAGCGTCTGCTCGTAAGTGTTGGCAAAAGTGGCGACCTCAGTCTCATTGTCAGAACAGGAAGCCAAGGTCAGGGTCAGGGCCATCGCGGCGACGGCGAATGGTAAAATTCTCTTATTCATCTCAAATAGTATTTGGTTTAAGACAAAGATAAATATTATTCTGTAATTTACTAAATTTGCAAAGTATTATGGAACGAACTATCAACAGACTGAAAATGAACGGCTGGCTGGCGTTGAGTCCGCTGGCTGTGTTTTTGGTGACTTATCTGGCGTCGTCGCTGGTGGCTCACGACTTTTATAAGGTGCCGATCGCGTCGGCGTTTCTGATCGCGTCGGTCTATGCGATGCTGATCACGAAAGGGGCTGTGGCGGAAAGGATAAACATATTCTCAAGCGGTGCTGGCAACAAGAATGTTCTGCTGATGATCTGGATATTCGTGATGGCGGGGGCGTTCGCGACCACGGCAAAGGCAATCGGGAGCGTGGAAGCAACTGTCAATCTGACGCTTACTGTTCTTCCGGGGAAATGGTTGCTGGCGGGACTGTTTCTGGCATCCTGCTTCATCTCGATGTCAATCGGCACGAGTGTGGGAACGGTGGTGGCACTGGTTCCAATCGCCTCAGGACTGGCTGAGCAATCCGGACTGTCTTTGGCGATGCTGACCGGCCTGATTGTGGGCGGAGCGTTTTTCGGGGACAATCTGTCTTTCATCTCAGACACGACAATCGCCTCGACCACGTCACAAGGCTGCTCGATGTCCGACAAGTTCAAGGCGAACATCTGGATCTGCGGACCGGCGGCTCTGATAGTCACAGTCATCTACATCATCATCGGACTCAACCACGGAGCGACTCCAGAGATCGGAGAGATTGAATATGTCAAGCTCATTCCCTACCTGTCTGTCATTGTGTTGGCTCTGTGCGGACTGAATGTCCTGCTTGTACTCGGAATCGGCCTGCTGCTCAGCGCGGCGATCGGATTCGTGAACGGAATGACCTGGCTCGGATTTCTCGGCAGTGTCGGGGACGGAATCGCCGGGATGGGCGAACTGATCATCGTGACAATGCTCTCGGGCGGAATGCTGGAACTGATCCGGCACAATGGCGGTATCGATTTCATCATCAAAGGTTTGACTAAAGGCATCAAAGGCAAGCGAGGAGCTGAGTTCAGCATAGCCGGGCTTGTCGGGCTGTCGAATTTCTGCACGGCCAACAACACGATAGCGATTCTGACGACAGGTGACATCGCCCGCGACATCACCAAAAAATTCGGGCTTGATCCGAGGAAATCAGCAAGCCTTCTGGACACGTTCTCCTGCGTCGTACAGGGCATAATCCCTTACGGAGCGCAACTACTGATGGCTTCCGGATTCGCCGGGATCTCCGCCGCGGCGATTATTCCTTGCCTCTACTACCCGTTCGTGCTGTGCGTAGTGGCTTGTTTCTCAATCATATTCAGACTTCCTAAACGTTACTCATAATGGACAGGACCGCAAAGGTAACATTCGTGACACTGGTCGGATCAGTTGTCAACATCATTCTGACGGTTTTCAAGATCTTCGCCGGTGTTCTTGGACGCTCAACCGCGATGATAGCGGACGGAATCCATTCACTGTCAGACCTTCTGAGCGACATCGTCGTGATTGTGTTCGTGAAGATTTCAGCCAAGGGCCGGGACAAGGACCACGACTACGGGCACGGGAAGTTCGAGACTTTCGCCACACTGATAATCAGTCTGATGCTGATCGTCGTGGCTGTCAACCTGATGTCCGGCGGCATAAACAAGATCCGCCAGATTCTGGATGGAGGAGAAGTAAGTTCTCCCGGAATGATCGCTCTTTGGGCAGCCGTAGCGTCAATAGTCCTGAAAGAAATCCTTTACCGTTACACGATCATCCAAGGAAAGGCTCTGAACAGCCCGATGATGATAGCCAACGCTTGGCATCACCGTTCAGATGCTTTCTCGTCCGTTGGCTCACTGCTCGGAATCGCGGGAGCCATATTCCTTGGTGACAAATTCGTCATTCTTGACCCGATCACAGGTTGCGTCATCAGCATATTCATACTTGTGATGGCGGTGAAGATGTCTGTGCCGGCTATCAAGGAACTTCTGGATGTGTCACTTCCGGACGATGTGGAGGAAAAGATCGAGGCCACGGCCAAATCCGTCAAAGGAGTGGTCGATCTTCACGAGCTGAAAACACGACGCGAAGGGCCGGGAATAATAATGGAAGGCCACCTTGTGCTGGATTCTGAGATATCACTGAAAGAGGCGCACGACATCTCCAAGAAAGTCGAGGCGGCCTTACGCAAGGAGTTTGGATCAGAGACACAGATTTCCCTGCATCTTGAGCCGGAGGACGACGCAGAGTAAGGGGAATCCGAAATATTCCTAAACTTTCAGAGCGCGCATCGCGTTCAGGACAGCGAGGACGGTAACGCCGACATCGGCGAAGACGGCCATCCACATTGTGGCGATGCCAAGGACGGCAAGGACGAGGACGAGAAGTTTTATGAATATGGCGAAGAAGGTGTTCTCCCTTGCAAGGCGCAATGTCTTGCGGGCGATCTTCACGCCAAGGGCTATCTTTGACGGCTTGTCATCCATCAAGACCACATCGGCGGCCTCTATCGCGGCATCGGATCCGAGTCCGCCCATCGCTATTCCGAGATCGGCTCTTGCGAGCACAGGAGCGTCGTTGATGCCGTCACCCACAAAGGCGAGCGTCTTTCCGGACGGCTTATTATCAAGAAGTTTCTCTAACTCAGAGACTTTGTCTGCCGGCAAGAGTTCGGCGTGGAACTCGTCAAGCCCGATGGCCGAGGCGACATATTCACCGACCTCACGCTTGTCTCCGGTGAGCATCACAGTCTTTGTGACGCCTTCGGCCTTGAGAGCCTTGATCGCATCGGCGGAATCAGCCTTGATTCTGTCAGAGACCACAATGTGTCCGACGTATGTTCCATCGACGCTGACGTGTACGATCGTGCCGTTCTTCTCACAAGGTTTCCACTTCGCTCCGACCGCGTCCATCATCTTGGTGTTGCCCACGCAGACGGTCTTTCCGTTCACCACAGCGCGTACTCCGTGACCGGCGATCTCCTCGACATTTTCGACCGAGCATCCATCGGCCTCGTCAGGATAAGCGTTCTTAAGTGAGATTGCTATCGGGTGTGACGAATATCTCTCCACGTGTGCCGCAAGATGCAGAAGTTCCTTCTCATCAATCGTTTCCGGATGCACGGCGGTCACATCGAACACGCCTTCGGTAAGTGTGCCGGTCTTGTCAAAGACAACCGTTCCGACTTTGGCCAAAGCCTCAAGATAGTTGGAACCTTTGATCAGGATTCCTTTGGATGACGCTCCGCCGATGCCACCGAAGAATGAGAGCGGAACGGAAATCACAAGGGCGCACGGACAGGAGACGATCAGGAATGTCAGAGCCCTGTAGAGCCAGATGGCGAAAGTTCCGCCGAAATTTCCGGAGAGGACTGGCGGGATGAAAGCCAGCACCAATGCGGCGATCACGACAACCGGGGTGTAGATCTTTGCGAACCTTGAGATGAAGCTTTCGCTCTTGGACTTGTTCTCGGAAGCGTTCTCGACAAGGTCAAGGATCTTGGATGCGGTTGACTCACCGAAAGCCTTCGTGACTTTCGCGCGGATGACTCCGGTAAGGTTCACGCAACCAGAGATAATGTCATCGTCTTTAGATATGCTCCGTGGAACGCTTTCTCCGGTCAGGGCCACGGTGTTAAGGCTTGAGGTTCCTTCGAGGACTACTCCGTCCATCGGGACTTTCTCGCCCGGTTTTACTACGATTGTCTCTCCGACTTTGACTTCTTCTGGATTGACTGTCAAGACTTTCCCGTCACGTTCCACGTTAGCGGTGTCGGGTCTTATGTCCATCAATGCCGAGATTGACTTGCGGCTCCGGCCTTCGGCTATGTCCTCGAAAAGTTCTCCGACCTGGAAGAACAGCATCACGAAGACCGCCTCCGGAAACTGTGTCTCAGCTCCTGGAAGGAATCCGATGCAGAGCGCGCCGATGGTGGCGATGCTCATCAGGAAGTCCTCATCGAAAAAGTCGCCTTTGAGGATATTCTCTCCGGCTTCAAGCAAGGTGTCGTAACCGGCGATGAGATAAGGGATTAAATAAACAAGGAGAAGCTGCCAGACGCTGAGGTCGCACTTCTTCTCGACCAAGACTGCCACGCCAAGCAGGGCGGCTGAAAGAATGATTCTCGCGATTCTAATTTTGTTTTCCTTTTCCATATTCTTTCTTTGACTTTGATTTCAACGGTGCAAAGGTCGATAATCATTTCTGCAACTTGGTTGCAAATTTTGGTTTGGTCAAACCAAAATTTGCAACATATACCCCCCTGCACCCCCTTTGGAGGATTTCGGCCTATGGCCGGTCGGCAGAAGCCGACTTGTCGCTTCGCTCCTGTCATTCTATCGAACGGAATACAATACTTCAAAAAATTAAGTAAATTTGCGATGCGTAATATAAAAACAGATAGGAGATATGCCGAACATAGACCTGACAGAATTGCTTGAGAGGCACGGGGTGAAAACCACGGCCAACAGGCTGATTGTGGCAAAGGCGCTCCTTACCGAGGGCCGTCCGCTGAGCCTCATGGAGCTGGAGGACAAGATCGGCACGATCGACAAGTCTGGAATATTCAGAAGCCTCACGCTGTTCAAGGAACACCACCTTGTGCACGCGATCGAGGACGGCGGCGACGGCACCCGCTACGAGCTCTGCCTGAGCCACGACTCAGCGCGCGACGAGGACGCGCACGTGCATTTTTTCTGCGAGAAGTGCCACCGCACCTTCTGCCTTGAGGACATCCACATCCCCCCTGTGAAGCTCCCGGAGGGATATTCAGAAACCACGGCGAACTACCTTATTAAAGGAATATGCCCGCAATGCTCGGAGGACGGCTATGGCGAACAGTAATCGGAATGGAATGGCGGGCGGCAATCTGAAAGGGCATCTGGCACTGCTGGCGGCCTACACGATCTTCGGCGTCAACATCGTACTGACAAAGGACATCTCCAATTCGGCGGTTGTCTCCCCTATCGCATTGTTCACGCTGAGAGCCATCGGAGCGTCCGCTTTGTTCTGGCTGATCTCATTGTTCACGCCTAAAGAGAAAGTCCCAATCAAAGATCTGATACAGATTGCGTTGGCATCCATATTCGGTCTGTTCATCACCCAATACACGTTCCTCAAAGGCATCACGATGGCCACGACCATAGACGCGTCCATCATCGGAACACTCGGCCCGATCTTCACCATGTTCTTCGCGTTCATATTCGTAAAAGAGCCTATCACCGCGAAGAAGGCCGCCGGAGTAGGAATCAGCTTCATCGGAATCATATTCCTGATATTCAATTCCGTACATAGTCACAATGGGGTCGAGGCCACGCAGCCTTTAGGGTTTATTCTGCTGTTCCTGAACAGCATCAGCTTCTCGCTGTACCTCGGAGCGTTCAGGCCGCTGATTCAAAGATATTCAGTGATCACTTTTATGAAGTGGATGTTTCTTTTCTCGCTTCTGATGTCGCTGCCGCTGTCTTTTGAGGATCTGCTCCACACCGACTACGCCGCCATCAAGTTGCCGCAAGCCCTTGAGATAGGCTATCTTATCTTCTTTGCCACCTTTGTCGCATACTTTCTGATTCCGGTCGGCCAGAAAAGCGTCCGCCCGACCATCGTGGCGATGTACACCTACCTTCAGCCGATTCTGGCCTGCCTGCTCAGCGTCATCGGCGGGATGGACACGATGACCTGGCAGAAAATAGTAGCCATCATTATGGTTTTCAGCGGAGTGGCAGTCGTCAACCGGAGCCGCGCCGCTTCACACAATCAAAGTCTCAAACATTTAAATCCATGAATATGAAAAAGATCATCCTTGCTTTGGCAGCCGCCGCGCTGGCCACTTCCGCACTCGCCCAGGAAGTCATCAAGCTTCCGCAGCCTGACAAGAATGTGTCGATGACTCTCTATCAGGCTCTTCAGCAAAGAGCCTCTGTCCGTGAATATTCAGACGCACAGATCAGTGACGCGTCTCTGTCCCAGTTGCTATGGGCCGCATGCGGAGTGAACCGTGAGGACGGAAGGCTGACCGTACCATCAGCCATGAACACACAGGAGGAAAGTGTCTATGTATGCCGGGCTGACGGCGCATGGCTCTTCAACGCCCAGGAAAACATCTTGACGAAGGTTTCCGGAAAGGACATCCGCTCGGATCTGGCTGGTCGTCAGGCATCTGTGGCAAAAGCTCCTTTGTTTCTCGTGATTGTCTGCGACTTGAACAAGTACAAGTTCCGCGATGAGAAAACCGCAATTTTCGGAGCCATCGACGCCGGCTATGTATCCCAGAACATCTGCCTTGCCTGCGAGGCTCTCGGACTGGCCACAGTCCCGCGTGGAAGCATGAACCACGATGCTGTCAAAACCGCCCTTGGCCTCAAGGAAGGACAGGAACTTTTGCTGAACCATCCTGTTGGATACGAGAAAAAGTAACCCATCTTACTATTTTGTAGAAATGTTTTAATATTTATTAATAAGATAAATAAGTCCCGTCACCCACAAATGGCGGGACTATTTTGTATATTCGATAATAGATTATTTTATGATTTTTTACTACCTTAGCGGATTGTAAAGTAAAAGAACAATGGCTATTACAACCAAGGAAGTGATCAGCAGACAGGATCTGAGGCGTTTCGTCCGGTTCCCGAACGAGTTGTATGCGGACAACGAATACTACGTTCCTCAGATTGAGTCGATGGAAATGGACACCCTCACTCCGGGCAAAAACCGGGCCTTTGAGGTCTGCGAAGGGAAATATTGGCTGGCATACGATGAAAACGGCAAGATTGTCGGCAGAGTCGCCGGCATCATAAACTATAAGTACAACAAAAAGGTTGACAAGAAGATCTGCCGTTTCTGCTGGATAGACTTCATCGAATCACAGGAGGTGGTACACGCCCTGATGGAAAGGGTGAAGGAATATGGCAAGGAAAAAGGAATGGAGATCATTGAAGGCCCTGTCGGTTTCCTTGAGTTTGACATCTCCGGAGTTCTTGTCGATGGTTTCGACCAACTTCCCACCGCCTACGGAAAGTACAACGCTCCCTACTACGAGCCGATGCTCCTGAAAGAAGGATTCTCGAAAGAGACTGATTTCGTGGAATATAAGATCACTGTTCCGGACAATCTTGACCGTTATTTCCACTTCGCCGAAATGATCGGTGAGCGCTACAATCTCAAGGAAGGCGACTACAAGAACAAGAATGAGCTGCTCCACAAATATGCCGACGGAATATTCCGTGTGATGAACGAATGTTACTCTGTCTTGCACGGATTCTCGGAGCTCTCCCCTGCCCAGTGCGAGGATCTCAAGGACCAGTTCTTCCCGAACCTCAATCTGGACTACGTCTCTGTCATCGTTGACGAGACCGACAAGGTGGTCGGATTCGGAATCACCCTTCCATCACTGTCAAAGGCTCTGCAGAAAGCCAAAGGGCATATGTTCCCGTTCGGGTTCATACACATTCTCAAGGCTTTGCACCACAATGACACGATTGATGCCCTGCTGATAGCCATCTCCAATGAATATAAGGACAAGGGTGTCAATGCGATGATCATCTCCAAGATCGGCCGTGGAATGCACAAGAACGGCATCAAGTACGTCGAAAGCACCCGTGAGCTTGAGGAGAACCACAATGTGCAGAACCTGTGGGGCAAATTCGAGCATCACCTCCACAAGAGAGCCAGGATTTACGTCAAAAACATCTAACACATAATTAATATGGCAGACAAGAAAGCGGAAAGAATACAGACCTCCATCCTGAACGGGGTCGAGAAGAAGGCCCTTGTCTGGCTGGCCGAGAGGCAGCCGAAATGGGTCGTATCGGACACACTGACATTCATCGGCACGCTTGGCGCGATCATGATCGGCGCCGGGTACATCCTCTGCAGCGTGAACGTCAACTTCCTTTGGCTCAGCTGCTTCGGCTTCGTAGTCAACTGGTACGGCGACTCCCTTGACGGCACTCTTGCCAGAGTCCGCAAGACCCAGAGACCGATCTACGGCTACTATCTCGACCACACTGTCGATTGCATAAACGAAGCCTTTATGTTCGTAGGCCTCGGACTGTCATACCTTATGCGTCTGGATCTGGCCTTGATGATCTTCGTTGTCTATCTTTGCCTTACGGTGAATGTCAGCGTGAACGCCCACCTCAAGAGCGAGTTCAGGCTCACCTACGCCAAACTTGGACCTACTGAGTTCAGAGTGATCGCCATTATCTTGACATCTCTCTTTATATTCATAGAGCCGCTCAGGGAGTTCAGCACAGTGGTCAGCATATTCGGCAAGGACATCGACCTCAGGGCGCTTGACGTGGCAGGTCTTGTGATCCTGGCCTTGCTTGTGATCATTTATCTGGTGACAATCATCAGTGACGCAAAGGGTTACGCCAAGATGGACCCGATGCCTAAGAGGGAAGACAAATAATGCCTCTTCTTCCAGTAGAACAGATTGAGCAACTTGCGCCGGTTTTCAAGGGAAAAATCGGCAACACTGTCGCAGGTTTCCTAAGAAAAGTCCTGTCCATCAAGACACTGTCCGACATTTACGACACGATTGATGAACATCAAGGGGCGGATTTCGCGGGCGCACTCCTGGACAAGCTTGGGGTCAACTACCAGTTGGGAGGCTCGCAAAGGCTTGCGAATTTGCCCGACGGGCCGTTCATCACGGTCAGCAACCATCCCTACGGAGGTATGGACGGTGTCATTCTCATTGACCTTATCGGACACATCAGGCCTGGTTTCAAGGTGATGGTGACCGAGTTCCTCGCCCTTGTCGAAGCACTGCGCCCAAGTCTCATCGTCGTCAATCCGAAGAACAACTTGAACAAGGGAATAACAGCCAAGAACATCCAGGGAGTCCGTGAGGTTCTGGAAAGGCTCCACGATGGTGAACCGGTGGGATTCTTCCCTTCAGGAGCGGTCTCGGATCTCAGCCTTAAAGAGATGAAAATCAAGGACAGAGAGTGGCAGGAAGCGGTTCTGAGGCTTATCTGGAAAGCCAAGGTTCCGATTGTCCCTATCCGGTTTTTCGACCACAATTCACTCTGGTTCTACAACCTGGGTCTGATAGACTGGAGGCTGCGCCTGATGCAGCTTCCGCACGAGCTTGTCAACAAGAGGTACAGAAGGATCAGAGTCGGCGTCGGAGAGACTCTGACCGTGGAGGAGCAGTCGAAATATTCAGACATCAAGGATTACGGAGCATTCCTCAGAAGCAAGGTCTATGACATGCCGCTTCCGGATGATTTCATCAAGTATAAGGAATTCATTGCCTCCACACGGTAGCCATCCTCCACTTGGAATCGCACACAGGACATCCGTTGTCACAATCAATAATTGTTTTGCGCAATATTCTCGAATGAAATTCATTGTATAAATGAAGTTTTTTGTATCTTTGCAGTCCCAACGGGGTATTAGCTCAGCTGGTAGAGCGCAAGGTTCGCAATCTTGAGGTCAGGAGTTCGATCCTCCTATGCTCCACAAAAATGCCTCTCAGTCACCTGAGAGGCATTTTTATTCTGAGTCCCCCATCCAAGCGGCCTGCCGCGGCGATGTGCGGCAGTGATCTAACGCTGGCCGGCAGCATATTAAGGAGCATAATCAGCACCATAATCCTTATCGACAATGGTCACGGCTACGACACGCCGTGGAAGCGCCGTACATCGGTCCCTCGATTCGCCATCCGCCAAGCCCTATCTCGAACGGATGGCTTTCTCAAAAGGCCATAAACTGCTCTAGTGCATTGCCTTGGCTACACGGACGAAACACCGGAGGCCAAACCAATACGCGGGGGCATGATCAGGTCACTACTCTTTGATGCAGCGGATTGAATAGGCGTCGGCGCGTCCGGCGGAAGCGGTGGCTGAGACGGATGTGCCGGCGGCCTCGTTCATGAACGCGAGCACACAGAATCCGAAACCTGTGGTCGCTCCATAGGATTTGGCAGGAGAGTTTCCCCAATAGGATCCCCAAAGTCCGCTCTTGGAACCCATAAGCATGGCGTAGGAGCCGTCGTAGCGGGCTGCGGCAGGGAAAAACAGAGAGCCTTCCTTCATATTGAAAGACCATCCATAGTTGTAGTCTCTGGTGTCGATCACTCCGTCACCATTCAAATCCACAACATCAAATGAAGACGGATCCTGAGTATATCCACCAGTGGTAGTGAATGTCCTGAACACATCTGCCGGCGGGACACGGTAGCCGACAGGGCAAGGGTCATAGAAAGACTTGGAGCCTTTGTTGACGTAATTGTTGTCCGAATTTCTCTCGTCCCCTTTAGGATTGCCCCACAACGCGTCATTGCTGTCGGAGGCCTTCAGCCAATCCCTGCTTGTGTTGTACTGGGCATAGTTCGAAAGACATTTAGTAGGATTGGCTATTGAATATTCAATGGTGTTGTTCTCAACCGAACTCCAAAGTGAATATGTGATCTTCACCTCGGTTCCATCAGGTCCATACACGGGAACCGGTTGGGTCTTTTCATTCCCGGTAAGACTCGGAGCTGACGGGAACGGATCCTTGCGTCCCCATTGGTACAACAGACCGTAAGGCTTCACGTCAGGAGCAGAACCGAAAGTGGAGGTCATTGCGCCGAGGTTCATATTCATCACCTCGTAGCCGCTCTTGGCCGTAACAGTTTTCACATTCTCTTCCGGGAACCAGATGTGCCAACTCCAGATGACTCTCTTGTCAGCGGAATAGGCGGCGATCAATGCGTTACCGTTGACATCACCGGCTTTGAAAGAGATTGTCCCATCCTTTAGTTTCACATCCGTGATCATTCCCTTGCTGGTTTCCCAAACTAGAGCCGCGGAATCAGGTGACATCTTTTCAGGAGCATCAATGCCTTCTGTAGCGGCTCCGTTCCCTTTGACGGTGGCATCAAAAGAACAAGCACCTGTCTGCAGGATAATATAGCAGTTGGATGTGCCATTCGCGCTGAGGTCTCTGACGACAATCTCCGGTGTCGGGTCAACCCCAGGCTCAGGATCGGGTGTCGGATCAGGATCAGTGTTGTTCTTGCCACAAGCCGTGGCAATCAGGAGCAAAGTGCCCCCTACAAATCTTCTCAGATTCTTTTTCATAACAGTTCGTTTTTTTTTATATATGGTGCTATTATACGCATTTTTTCATAAAAAACTTCATGTTTACATCAAAAATAGCACGTGACCCATCATGCCAACAAGTGTCAAATTATTATTTCGGAATCTCATTTTGTGACCAAGCATTTTTGCTTTGTCTTAATAATTCCGTATTTTTGTAATCACAAATAATGGCAATAGCACAAGACTGTAATTTTAATCTCTGTACAATGAAAAAGATCTTTTTAGGGTTGGCGACAGCAGGTTTCGCGGCATTGATGACATCTTGCGGGACAAAGCCGAACACCCTGACATCCGATGAGAAGGCAGACGGCTGGGTACTCCTGTTCAATGGAGAGAACCTTGACGGCTGGCGCGACTACAATGGTGACTCTCTGACCAACGGCTGGAAAGTTGTGGACGGCTGCATCCAGGCTTCCGGCAACGGAGCCGATGAGTCCGGCTACATCGTCACGGACAAGAAGTACGAGAATTTCGAACTGTCCTGGGACTGGAAACTCACCCACGGAGGCAACAGCGGAATGCTTTACCACGTTGTCGAGAATCCGAAATTCAAGGTGCCTTACGTCACAGGCCCTGAATATCAGCTCATTGACAACGAGGGTTGGGAAGAGGTTAACGCTCCGGCGAAACTTGAGGAATGGCAGAAGCTTGGCGTTGACTACGCAATGCATCTTCCTGACTCAAGCAAGATGAAAGTCAATCCTCAAGGTGAATGGAACAACTCAAAGATTGTCTTTGACAACGGTCATGTGGAGCATTGGCTGAACGGAGAGAAGATTCTTGAGTTCGAGGCCTGGACAGACGACTGGTTCGAGAAGAAGGCCAGCGGCAAATGGGGTAACGCAACCGAATATGGTCTCGCCCACGAGGGTGTGATCTGCCTCCAGGACCACGGCGATCCCGCTTCATTCAGGAATATCAAGATCAAGGAACTGCCTCACAAGGCCGGTCAGGAGGTCGAACTCTTCAACGGAAAGGATCTTCACGGATGGGAGTTGTTCGGAAGCATGCGCACAGGTGTTGACGAGGAAGGCAATCTCGTGACCGAGAACGGAGAGGATCTCCGCTACGGCTATCTCGGAACCCGTGAATATTACAAGGATTTTGATCTGACAGTCGAGTTCAAGCAGTGCTCGAACGGCAATTCCGGTCTGTTCTTCCATTCATTTGTGGAGGGTGGCTACCAAAACAACATCGTGAACGGATGGCAGTGCGAGGTCGCTCCTAAGGGACAGGACACAGCCGGAATCTACGAGTCATACGGCCGTGGCTGGTTGGTTCAGATTCCGGACGAGAAAGAGGATATTCTTAAGGAAGGCGAATGGAACACTCTTCGTCTGCGTGTCGAAGGTGACAACGTCAAGACTTGGCTGAACGGCGAGCCTATGGTTGACATAAACGATGAGTTGATCGGTTCCAAGTCCGGCCGCATCATGCTCCAGATCCACGACGGCAACAACATCAAGGTTCTCTGGCGCAACTTCCACTTGACCACACTTTAATCTTAAAGGCTCCTCCCGTATCAATACGGCAATGAACAGACAGATTTCTTACACAATAGGGGTCGATTTCGGCTCAGACTCGGTGAGGGCATTGCTTGTCAATGCCCTCACTGGGGAATATATCCACTCAGCTGAGTCCCACTACTCAAGATGGGCCAAGGGACTTTATACGGACAAGACAAAGGCGATGTTCCGCCAAAGCCCTCTCGACTATCTCGAAGGCCTTGAAAAAGTGCTGACCGATGTCGTTTCGCATTGTCCGGCCCCTGAAGCTGTACGCTGCATTTCCGTGGACACCACAGGCAGCACCCCATGTCTTGTGGACAGACACTGCAAGCCTCTCTCTCTGTCAGAAAAGTATAAAGAGAATCCAGACGCGATGTTCGTCCTTTGGAAAGACCACACGGCGGAACACGAGGCAGCGGAGATCAATAATGCCGACAGGTTATCCGGCAAGGGATACAGCCGCCATTCGGGAGGACATTATTCAGCGGAATGTTTCTGGGCGAAAGTCCTCAGAGTGCTCCGTCATTCACCTGAGCTTCAGAATGAAGCATCTACAGCCATTGAACTGTGCGACTGGATTCCCGCGGTTCTGACAGGTGTGGATGACATCACAAAGATGAGAGTGGGATTGTGTGCCGCCGGAGCGAAGAGGATGTGGGCGGAAGAATGGGGCGGATATCCCCCTGAAGAATTCTTCAATGGTATTGACGGCAAGCTTGTGCCTATTCTTAGGAATATGCCAGACAAGGTATATGGCTGCGACAAGGAGGCCGGCAGGATAACAGCGGAGTGGGCGGACAAACTTGGACTTTCCCGTGATGTACTTATAGGTATAGGGAATATTGATTCTCACTCCGGTGCCGTAGGGGCAGGAATAACATTAGGGACAATGGCCATGAATCTCGGCACTTCAGCCTGCTTCATGGCTATCACGCCAAAGAATCCTCATGTCATCGAGGGGATATTCGGGCAAGTGGACGGATCAATCCTTCCGGAAATGACTGGGTATGAAGTCGGGATGTCCGCGTTCGGGGATATATTCGCATGGCTGAAGCGAATCCTCGGATGGGCGTTGGAATGCAACCATACGAACCAGAAGGACAATATTCTTCAGAAACTTTCAGAAGAAGCCGGAAAATTGAGAATCAGCGCATCCAGTCCCATCTCCACAGGTTATCTCAATGGAAGGCGTTCTCCTGCCCCTGACAGCTCACTGACCTGCACCATCACCGGATTGACGTTAGGGACATCCCCCGCGGAAATCTATTACGCACTTGCCGAATCAGCGGCGTTCGGCGCGAAAGCCGCTATTGACCATCTGATCAACAACGGAGTATTCATCGAACGTCTTGTCGCGATTGGCGGCATCGCGTTCAAGTCCCCTTTCATCATGCAACTCATGGCCGACGCCAACATGAAAAAGATCGAAGTGCTTGACTGCAAGCAGTCCTGCGCTCTGGGAGCGGCGGTCAACGCCTCTGTTGTCGCAGGTTTGTACCCGGATGTTCCGACTGCCCAAAAAGCATTGTGCCCACCATCGGCGCACACCTATTCCCCATCTCCTGAAAGACATGATCTTTTGGAGAGCCGCTACAAAAAATACTTGGAACTAAGCAAATTAAAATAAATGGAGAATCATTCTTCCGGGAAACGGCGAATATTCATTGTCGCCACTCTCTTCGTAGCGATCATCTGCAACTACCTTGACCGCCAGCTGTTGTCAATATTGAAACCGGAAATTCTGGAATATTTCGGCATCGGAGATATTCAGTACGCATGGATAGTGAACGTGTTCCTGATCTGCTACGCGATAATGTATCCTATCTCTGGAATCCTCGTGGATAAATTCGGTCCCAAGCCGGTGATTTCTGTCGGAATAGTCGTGTGGTCCTTGGCATGCATCGGAGGCGGTCTGTCCACAAACGCTGTGCTTTTCGCCACATTCAGAGGCATCCTCGGACTTGCCGAACCGACCATCATAGCCGGTCAGATCGTCGCGGTTACAGTATGGTTCGAGAAACGTCACAGAGCGACCGCCAACAGCCTGTGTACAGCAGGTGGAGCCTTGGGAACAGTCATCGCGCCTCTTGTGATCGCTTGGATGGCGAGGATACTGCCATGGCATGAGGTGTTCATCCTTGCCGGAGGAATCGGACTTGTCATCGCCGTTGTCTGGGCGTTTGTATATCGTAATCCTGACAAGGATGTTCTCGCAAGGACAATGGATGCGGAAGAAGACGCCGACAGCTCACAAAAATCCATTGAGGGGTCATCGGCGTTCACATGGACAGGCCTATGGAAAACCCGCTCACTTTGGGGGATCCTACTGATAAGGCTTATAAGCGACCCGGTATGGTATTTCTGCTGTTTCTGGCTGCCGGGTTATCTGAGGAGCATGGGTGAAGCCCAAGGGCTTAGCCAGCAGGCCACTTTGGACATGATCCAGTACATGGGTGGTGTACCGTTCTTCTTCAGCGCGATCGGAGGAATATTATCATCCATATTCTCCGACCATCTCGTCAAGAAAGGGATTCCAGCTCTCAAGGCAAGAAAAATAATGATGATAGGAATATCCTTTGTTGCACCGATATGCGCGCTTACACCGCTCGTGAGCGGATGCGAGTCCATAGCGTTCGGGGCACGGGCTTGGATGGTCGTTGGAATATTCAGTGTGATCGCCGTGATGTGCTCAAGCTGGCTCTACACCATCTGCGTGGTGGTCGCGGAGGCGTTCCCTGTAAGAAACGTGGCAAGCGTGGTCGGCATCACCGCTGGAGCCGGAGCCGTCGGAGGAGCCATATTCAATGTCTTCGTGGGCTCGTTGCTCTCGTCTATGGGAAATATTCTGTTCGCCGTGATGGGTGTGCTTCACCTCATTGCCTCTGTTGTACTGTGGAAGATGGTGCGGCCTGAACGTCCGGGACTGTACGTGAAGAATGTTTAAAATCAAATAACAATGGAAACAAAAAGAACTTACACCGAGCCGGCGAGGGAGATTCCGATAAGAGACAATGTGGACATTCTCGTTGTCGGAGGTGGACCTTCGGGCATCATGGCCGCACGCGCCGCTGCCGGCAAAGGTCTTAAAGTGATGCTCATCGAAAGCCGTGGCTATGTCGGAGGCAACCTGACCCTCGGTCTGCCGATCCTCGGATTTCTCGGCCGGAAAGGCAATCAAGTCATCGAAGGCCTGCCTCAGATGCTCATCAGCAGACTCAGAGCCAAGGGCAAGGCTTCTGAACACAAACCGTGCAAGAACCACGTCAGCCTCACGATCATCGACCCGGAAGCCGTAAAGGACGAGGCTTTGGCCATGCTGGAGGAAGTCGGGGTGAAAATCCTGATGTACGTGTTCTGCTCTGGAGTAATCAAGGAGGGAGATGATGTCAAGGGTGTCTTCATAGAAAGCAAGGAAGGCCGTGAGGTGATCATGGCGAAAACAGTCATTGACTGCACCGGAGACGCTGATGTCGCGTTCAAGGCCGGAGTGGAATGCCACAAGGGCGACGCTGACGGAGGCATGCAGCCGCCGACATTGATGTTCTCCATGAGAGGGGTCAATATGCCTGAGCTCAGGGACGCTATCGTGAACCATTCGGAGGAATTCGACATGGATGTGATGCCGACCGAGCAGTTCAAGGACGGTCCGTTCATTGTGGTCGGTTTCAGGAAGAAGATCAACGAGGCCAGAGAGAAGGGCTATGAGATCCCAGTGGCAAGGACAATCCTCATCACAGGTCTTGCCGATGATGAGGTCTGGGTGAATATGTCCAGAGTCTGCGGCGTGGACTCAACCAATCCAGAAAGCTACACCGAAGGGGAAATCAAGGCCCGCTTCCAGAATGATGAGGTGGAAAGATACCTCAGGGATTTCATACCAGGATTCGAGAACGCGTGGAGAGACAGGGTGGCTCCGTTCATGGGTATCCGCGAAAGCCGTGTCATCAAGGGAGAATATGTCCTGACTGCGGACGACATCCTGAACTGCCACAAGTTCGAGGACGCGATAGGAGTTGGAAGTTATCCTGTGGACATTCATCACAGCCACGGAGATGACTGCACGATGATGTGGTGCCCAGACTGCTACGATCTGCCATACCGCATGCTGGTTCCGGAAAAGGTCGGAAACCTGCTCGTAGCCGGACGGTGCGCCTCCATGACTCACGAGGCGATGGCCTCGGCCAGAGTGATGTCCACGTGCATGGCAATGGGTGAGGCTGCCGGAAGGGCTGCAAGGATCGCCTTGTCGGAAGGCGTGCCTGTCGCCAAGGTCAATGTGGCCGAAGTGCGCAAGGAGCTCAAAGAAACCGGAGCCTACCTCAGGGACTAATGAATATGACCGTTCAACCAACATTCGTTCTCTTATGAATATATTGAAAAACAAGACCGTAATCCTGATTGCGTTTCTCGCTGCCGTGAGCATCACTCCGGCAATGGCCGCCGGGAAAGGTCTCAGCCGTGACCCTCAGGAAAAAGGCACGCACAGGATAATGACATGCAACATCCGCATAACCGGACTGCCGGAAGACGCCAAGAAGCCGGGCTGCACCTGGGAAGAAAGACGTGAGGTCTGCCGGGACGTCATATTGGCCCAGAAACCCGACATCATCTGCTTGCAAGAGGTCATCTATGACTCTAATGAGTACATGAAGAAAGAGTTGAAAGGCTACACCTCGTTCGGATTCGCCGGTCCTGAAATGGACCCGTTTACGGAGGGCTACCATTTCATTGGAAAGAACGTGATCTTCTTCTTGACATCCAAGTACGAGATGCTCGGCGCAGGTTGTTACTGGCTGTCTGAAGAACCTCTCATCGGAGGTACTGTCTCATGGGGAACAACTCGTGCAAGGCATTGTAACTACCTAAGACTCCGTGACAAGAAAACCGGTGAGGAGTTCCGTATAATCGACACCCACCTTGACCACAAGTCAGACAACGCAAGACGGGAACAGGCCAGGATGCTTGCCGAGGAAGCCGGGCAATATGCTGATGATTTTCCGCAGATCATCTGTGGAGATTTCAATTCAAGCATCTCTGACGGCGCGGCCCAGACGCTGCACGTGGCAGGATGGAAAGACGCCTACGAATGGATGGGATTCCCGGACCGTTTCTCCTTTCACGGGTTCAAAGGCGAGAAGTACACCAAGAAGAACACCCGCATCGATTTCATCTACCTGCACGGCAAGGTCAAGCCGGTTCACTGCCGCATGATCACAGAAGGGGTCAATGGCATCCTGCCGAGCGACCACTACTTTGTTATGGCTGACGTCAAGGTTGGAGACTGAAGTTACATTGACAACTTCGCATTAGGCCACCAGGCGGACTATGCAAATCTAAATAGTTCGGTTGCGTGAAGCAACATTTTCCGCTCAGTGCGGTATGAAAAAAACGAAAATCCCGGTTGTCAATCAAACTTGAGCAGGGTGTTGTCCAGCCACTTGGTTCCTACAAGAGATTGATAGTTGCCGGTGTCTTTGCCTGAGCGGAAATTACGGAAATATTGGTTCTGCGAAAGGACTTTCCCGTCAGCGGAGGTCAGTTTGAGGGTCACGATGCAGAGGCCGTCCGGTACGTCAGCGATATCAATAACCTGAGTCGTCGTGTCTTCCGCGGGACTTACTTGAGCTGTTTTTGAATATACTTCCTCACCATTCGGATTGACTACGGAAACGCTGGCGGTAAGGTTTTTCTGATCACCACAGCTGGCGTTAACCACCTCAATCTGACATGTGGCCGGATTCATCTGAATGTGCAGAGGCTCACAGGCTTTCTTCACGGCGGCACAGGCGGCTGTAGGACGGAACCAATAGTCGTAGGTCTGCCAGGCAAGGCTTGGCCAGGCGCTGTGAGACATCCAGATCAGAAGTCCCTTGTGTCCAACATTGTTGGCCTCGTACATCGCACGGTAGCCGTCATAGTTGACCCACTGGGCATATTTCGCGAAAGTCTCGGCGGATTCCATAGCCTGCTCGCCGAAACGCCTTCTGACCATTCCGACAAATGCGGTGTCACCCTGAGCGCCGGTGCGGGTGAAATCGTGCTGTCCCCAGACATCGTTCGTTGGCCAAAGATGGTCTGAAGTAAGCATCCGAGACAGGCTCTCATATTCCATAATCGCAGGCATTCCCCTCTCGCTGTGAAACTTGGAGGTCGGGTTCTCGAAGTAGAACGAAGGCTCGACCGCACGGTACGGGCCGTGGCCGCTTACTCCATCATCAGCCGAACTTGGAATATAGACGATGTCGGAATGCAGGGTGTTGACGGTCTCTATCAGGCCAGCGTTCAAAACAGCCGGAGGATAGCCCTCGTTACGTCCGCAGTATAGTCCGATGCTTGGATGCTTGCGGATAAGGCTGACATAATCCCTGGCATTGTCAAGGAACATCTCATTGTCATCCGGATCAGGACCGTCAGCCGGATTCGCAAGCCAGAAGTCCTGCCAAACCACGATTCCATACTTGTCGCAGGCATCGTAGAACTCCTCATCGCCTGTCTGGCCGACCCAGTTACGGATCATATTCAGGTTCATATCCCTGTGCATACGCGCCGCGGTGTCATATTCCTCAGCACGGTAGCGGAGATTATATTCACTGAAGCCCCAGTTGCCGCCTTTCGGGAAGAAGCGGCGGCCGTTGATGAACATTTTCAGGTCGCTCATCACATCGCTGTATGTGAATTCCCTGATGCCCGCCTGCCATTTGATTGAGGTCATCGCCTCGGCCGCACCGTCAGGTATGAAGGAGAACGAGGCTTCGTGAAGCGTCGGCTCACCATAGCCATTCGGCCACCAAAGGTCGATCTTCTGATCTTTCAGTTGTGAATATTCCTCCGGTGTGAATATGACCGCGCCGCTCTCCCCTGCCTTCAATGAGACAGGCTTCGCGAATTCAATATTTCCGACAGAACCGCGCAAGATTCCGCTGATGTCCTTGGAAGAGATGTCCTCGACTTTCACAGAGAATGTCATCGAGGCAAGGCCGTCTGTCACTTTGCTTTGGACAAGCGGATCGCTTAATCTTACAGCCTCAACTTTTTCTATCCGGACATCGTTCCAGATTCCCATATCACGGCCTCTGACTGTCGGCATCCAATCCCAGCCTACCGTGGCGTGGAACGTCGGGTTATCAGCACCAAGCTGACCTCCATTGAAGTCAGGACTCTCTGCGTTCTTTTCCTTGACAGCGGCAAAGTGGGCTGGCTTTATGATGTGCACGGCTATGACATTGTTCTCGTTTTGAATCAGATCCGTGATGTCGAAACTTGCGCGCTTGAACGCTCCCGCAATGTTTCCGACATAACTCCCGTTTAGATAGACTTCGGCTTTCCAATTGATTCCGTCAAAGGATAGGAAAAGCCGCTCGCCTTCCTGACGCTTTGTCGCTTCGACAAGCCCAGCGACAGAACTTGGTGTCCATCTGTACCAGAAATCAGAATTGAAATACGACTCCGAAATCTGAAGGTTATTGTCAGCGATTCCCGGATCCGGAACTGCCCCGGCGGCTATATAGCTGTAAAGAACTGTTCCCGGCACGACAGCAGGCAGCCAGGACGAATCGTCATATTCATTGGTGGAGACAGCCTCTCCGCTCCCGGCGACAGCGGAAGCACGTTGAAGTCGCCATTCAGGTTTGGTATCTTCTTTCGCCTGAGGTCCAAAGACTTCCATCTCGCCCAATGCGAAATGGCCGCTCTCATCAGCGCCTTCCATCGAAAGACGGACATAACGGGCGTTACCTACCGCTTTGAATGAATATGTCAGCGAATCTGTCTGTGGAAGATCTGCGACCTTTTTCCAGTTCTCCGCGTCGTCCGAGATCTCAACACTACCATTTTTAGCCTTATGGATCCAATGAAGGCGTAATTCATTGAATCTCTTTTTAGAACCAAGATCAACATAGACCCACTGCGGTTTGTCGTCAGCACTCATCCACGCGCTTGAGTAGACTTCGGATGGCAGAACATTGAAACCACGGGACTCTTTTGAATCATAAGGCCCGGTGTCAGAACTCTTCCCGAATGATGGTTCCGTTGAGAAATCCACAGCATATACCACCCAAAAAAGAGCCCCTTTCATATTGAACTCAATCTTGAAATGATTGAAATCAACAGCGTCATTCAAAGGTATTTCCAAATCCAACTCACGGACAGGGCATGTGATCGTCTCAGTCTGCTTGTTCGGGTCAGTGATGACCTCCGGATAACGCTTGTTTCCCGGCAGTCCGGAATTTCCGATGAATCCGACCTGTCTCATTCCGACCTTCGAGTCCCCAGCAAGACAAGAAATCGACCACCCTTTCGCAGGTTCCTCATAAACCACATATCCCCGGACACGCACGCAGGCAGCTGAAAACTTCTGGGCACTCCATTCATATTCAATGAAATCAGACGCACCTTCCAACCTGTTGCTTGAATATGGTCCCGCGTCCAGCGTCCATTCCTTCTCGCGCCGTGGCAGTTCCCCCTCAGCCGTGCAGACTTTCAGCCAAGCCGGCTCTGAAGCCGCCACACCCCCATCCGTGACCAGCTGTGCCGTAAGGTTATAATCATAAGAAGACGAAGCGTATGCAGCCTTGTTCAAGGCGATATTAACAGTCGTGTCGTTCGGTGAGCAACCAACCATAGCCGCGACAACCATCATCGCGGCGGCATCGGACAATTTCTTGATAGACATAACTTGTTATTAATCAATGAAAGCGGAGGATACAGGATTCGAACCTGTGGGGCCTTTCAGCCGACTTGTTTTCGAGACAAGCACCATAAACCACTCGGACAATCCTCCGTGTTTTGCGATGCAAAATTAATAAATTTCGGAATAAATATCAATTTGTGGACGGATTTATCATAAGATGTTTCCGGATTTCCTCCTTGGTCAGCGAAACGGCGATGAGGAACTGGGCGAGAATATACGTCAGCATCACCCAGAAACCACGCATCGGAACTTTTAGATCAGTAAAGACACCTGTCGCCAGAATCGTGTCAGATATGACAAAAAGGACATAACCGATGACGGTCACAACGTAAAGACGGCTTTTAGTTTCAATCGCGGCCATTATTCCGGCGTGGATGACAAAAGCGAAAACGCAGGCATAAGCCGTGACGCACATTCCCATAAAGCCTTTCACAGCAAATAATTGAGAGGCTATGCTCATAATGGTGATCAACAGCGCAAGAATGACAAAGCTGAATATTCTTTTATGTCCATTCTTGTCAGGATATGGAATTGTGCATAAATAGAACAGGTGTCCTATGAGAAACGCGAACAGCCCCGCAAGAAAAAAGCCCTGATCGCTGAACATAAGCAAGACATCCCCAAGTGCACCGAACGCCATAGCCAGCATTAAAGTGGCGACCTTGCGCCCACGGACATCATTCTCCTTCAAAAGCAGCCAACAAAACAACGCCAGCGACGGCACGATCAAAGGCTTGGTGCACATCGCAAGAATATGTCCGCCAACGAATTTGCCGGCGAGATTCCCGACCGACGAAAAGATGAAAATACAGAGCGTCAACTCACGCGGCATCTTTAAAGACTTCATATTCATTGAATATTTCCGTGAATATACGCAATAATATTCCCGTTTGCAACCTATTCCTTCAAGGATAGTTTCCGCACAGACAATGGAATAGGATGAATTGACTCCGGCTCGATATTCCGTCTCACCGCATCCACCAAATTTCGCAGTGTCAAATCTCTGGCCCGCCTGGACAGCTCACACTCCCAAACCACAATCACATTCCATCCCAACGCCTCAAGAGCCGCCACTTCCTGCGCGTCCCTCTCCTTGTTCCGCCGGATCTTCTCCTGCCAGAACTCCACATTCGACCGAGGCATCCTGAACTTGTCGCATCCTGGATGCCCGTGCCAGAAGCACCCGTTTATGAATATCACAGTATGGTACCTCCTCAGCACGATGTCCGGGCATCCCGGCAGCCTTCTGGAATGCAACGAATATCTGAACCCTTCCGAGTGCAGCCACCTCCGCACGACCATCTCCGGCCGTGTGTCCTTTCCCCTGATCCGCGACATGCAGTAATGCCGCTGCTCCCGTGTCATCGTGTCAGACATTTCTCTAAGACGCTCTTACCTAAGAAAACACGAAGATAACAATATTAACGATTCCGAAGAGCGTAATTCATGGACTATTACGCTTTGGGAAAGTAAAAAAGATCTTCAGAAGCGTGAATATGTAAAAATAACGCCCGCCCTGTAACCAGAGCGGACGCCTGAAGTTTTATCCCAAATAAGGATTGTGAATATCTCTACTTCTTTGTTATACGGGCTGTCCAACCGCCGCCTGGAGCCATGTGGATCTTGACTTTCCGGTCAGCGGGAACCGAAACGAGTTCACGCTTGTAGTCACGGGCGGCGCGGTCGGCGTTGATGCCGTCACGGAATATCTCCATTGTCCAGTCGCCTTCTCCGAGGAAACCGAGATCCAAGGTGAGGTCACGGGCTTTCCAATCGTTGAGAGAACCGACGTACCAGACATCGCCGCTGCGGCGGGCAAGGGTGATGAAACGTCCGAGGACTCCGTTCACGGCCACGCTCTCATCCCAGACTGTCGGGCAGTCCGCGATGTACTTCGTGCACTCCGGCTCGGCCATATAGTTGGACGGAGAGTCACACAGCATATTCAAAGGAGAGTCGAAGACGACATATTCAGCGAGCTGGTGACAGCGGGTACCCTGGCTCATCGCCTCGGAATTCACAGGATGATAGTTCTTCTGAATGGCGTTGCGCATCGCACCCTGAGTGTAGTCCATCGGGCCGGCGGCCATTCTGATGAACGGTACGGTGACATCGTAGGTCACCTGATCCACGTCGGACTTGCTCCACTTCATCTGCTCAAGGCCGAAGACTCCCTCATAGTTGATGACATTTGGATAGGTGCGGTTGAGTCCGACCGGCTTGAATGCCCCGTGGAAATCAACCAAGAGTCCGTACTTGGCGGCGGTGGCGGCGGCGCGCCTGAAGAAATCAACCATATATTGGTCGTCACGATCCATAAAATCTACCTTGAAGCCCTTGATTCCCATCTCGGAGTAATGCTTGCAGACGTTCTCCATATCCCTGTCGAAAGCATAGTAGCCGGCCCAAAGGATGAGGCCTACGTTGTGCGCTTTGGCATATTCACAAAGCATCGGGAGATCGATCTCAGGGATGATCTGCATCAGATCGGCTTTCTTGTTGACAGCCCAGCCTTCATCGAGAATGACATATTCGATGCCGTTCTTCTGAGCGAAGTCGATGTAGTACTTGTAGGTGTCGTTGTTGATGCCGGCGCGGAAGTCCACCCCGTAGATGTTCCATGCGTTCCACCAGTCCCAAGCGACTTTTCCAGGCTTCACCCAGCTGAAATCCTGCGATGGATCGGCCGGTTTGCCAAGCTTCCAGACCATATCATTAACAGCCAGATCGGCATCATTCGTTGACACCATTATAATCCTCCAAGGGAAGGATTCAGCAGCTGTGCAGGCGGCAAGATATTCCTCACGCTCCTTGACAATGCCCTGAAGCATATTATGTCCGCCCTGCTCGACAGTCTTTGGGTACGGAGCGAAACGTCCTGAAAGAGTTGTCGCGTCACCTTCGTTGTAAAGGTACATTCCAGGATAGTCAACCAGATCGGACTCAGTGATCAGAACCTTCATTCCACCTTCCGCAGACACCGCGATCGGAAGAAACGCAAGCCTCTCCTTGTTCCACTGCGACAGGGCATGGATGGAATAAGTGTTCTCAAAGGAGTTCCAATACTGGTTCTCAAGGGTTTCGGTGTGCTGTTTCACATAAGGGACGTACGCATCCCAATCCTTGGCGAAATTGAACTGCGCCTTCTCCGCCAAAACCTTCGACTCATCCTTCAAGGAACTTGTGAAACGGTAGGCCACACCTTCGTCATAGGCGCGGAACGTCAGCGTGAACTCTTTGAATATGATGGAGATCTCATTGTAATTGTCGCGGACCACAGCCTTCTTGTAGGCAATGGCAGGAAGAGTCTGGTCCACACTTGCCTTCCTCACTTTGCGGACCTTGTCATTCTCTCCGAACACGATGCCGCCGGACAGGGTCATGGAAATCTCTGACGGTTCGATGAGGCTGACGGCGTCCCTCGCCACCGAGTAAGAAACTGTCTTTCCGATGGAGACCGTGGCTGTGAGGTGTCCGTCCGGGGATGTGACTTTATAGGTCGCATCCTTGGCCGCGGATGGAAGAAGAGTTGCGGTAATAACCACAAATGATACCAAAATAGCTTTGAAATTCATATTCAATATAAATTAAATAATGTGTTGTTTTTTTCGGTGATAAAGATACAAACTATCTTTGAATATTCACGCGATGATTCAAAATCAGTTGAAAAATTGAAAAATATAACTATTTTTGCAAAAATGCGTGTTACGAGCAATCCACCAATGAACTCGAAATAATCACGGTCATTCCGTTTAGCCTGATGATCAATAGCAATCAATAAATTAGCATTCAAGACCATGATGAGAAAATTACTCACTTTCCTCCAGGCTGTCGCCATCTCCACACTTATCGCTGGCTGTGGCGGGACCGGAACAGAAACCGGACCGGAGATCACGCCTGAAATCAAGTTTACCGAGGACATCGTCACCTCCGGTATTTCTGTCGAAAGCGCGGAGCAGTCAGTTACGCTGAGTTTCAGCACCAACGTGGTCTGGTCGGCGACAACGTCAGCGGACTGGATCACCATTTCACCTTCATCGGGAGCCGCCGGTAAGAATTCTGTCAAAATCAAGGTCGAGGAGAACACGGAGAGCAAGCAGCGCACCGCGACCATCACGATCAAGACCACTGACGGAAAGTGCACAGCCTCAATCAAGGTTACACAGGGCAAGGACAAGATCATCTTTGAGGATGCGAACTTCAAGGCTTATCTGGTCGCCAACTTCGACACTGACAGAGACGGTGAGATCAGTCAGATGGAGGCATTGGGGATCAAAGACATCAATGTCAGCACCGAGGACATCGCATCCGTCTCTGGAATTGAATATATGACCAATCTTGAGACCCTCATATGCCGTGGCACATTCAACAATGGAGATGCCAGCGGGTTGCTCACGTCTATTGATGTCACTCACAATAAGAAATTAACGTCCTTGGATGTCGGGTGCAATGTCCTGACCAGAATTGACATCAGCAACAACACTGAACTCACGGAATTGTCTTTTGAGAATAACAATCTTACCACCATTGACGCGGGGAATAACGTCTCGCTGATCAGAATTAACGGTGACAGCAATAAACTGGAAACAATAATTCTGCCGCTAAGCAAATCACTGGCCGTTCTCAGTGTTAGATACAACAAACTTACATCTCTGGACGTGACACGGAACGAAGGGCTCGACTCCTTGGATTGCGAATGGAACACATTGTCAGAGCTCGATCTGTCCCGCAACACGTCTCTTGTTTATCTTAATTGTGGGGTAAACAAGCTGAACACATTGGATTTGTCCCACAACACTGAACTTGAGGAATTGGTTGCATATACCAACCAGATGACCATGCTGGATGTTTCCAAATGCAACAAGATTAAAGAATTGGATTGTGGATCAAACCACCTTGAAACGCTTGATATCGGACGATGCACAGAACTAAGGGTCCTCGATTGCGAATGGAACGGTCTTGATGAATTGACAATACCTCCGATCACCAGTTTGTACAAGTTATACTGTGGTGGCAACTATCTAAAGTCCTTAGACATCTCCGCAAACACTGGTTTAAGGACATTTGACTGCTCCGGCAATCAAATCAAATCATTGGATGTCTCCAATAACACTGCATTGAATGACCTGAATTGCTCCGATAATAAAATTGAGACTCTGGACATTTCCAAGCTGACGAATCTCAAGAACCTGTATTGCGATGATAACCCGCTGTCCACACTATACATATTCAAAGGCCAGCTGGATGGCATGAGAAAAAAGGAGATTCCTGACGGAGTCAAGATAATAGACGGTTCAACCACAGGCGGCAACGACGACACGACCACCGGCGGAAAGATCACTTTGGAATAACCAATTAAACATAGCCGAAAAATGAAGTTATTGAATATATTCACGAATATCCTGGTTCTGTCATCGATGGCGGTTTCTGTAGCCTGCAATGAGACAGAAGAGCGCGGCTCCGAGGCACGCACCATCAACGCGGTGATAGTGCAGCAGCCAGACACAAGAACATCATTGAACGGTCCGGATGCGAACGGAGTTTACAAGACGGTCTGGTCACCCGGAGATCAGATAATGGTCTTTTCCGGAGATTTAGCATGTCGCTACATCCTCAAATCCGGAGAGAACACCAACAAAGGCGTATTCGAGGGGTATGGAAACTCGGAAGATCTTGTGGCCGTCTATCCTTTGTCAATCGGGATCAGCAGGACTGGGGCGACTATCGAAGTCGGACTGCCTGAAGTTCAGGAATATGTCAGCGGAAACATCCCGCTCGGCGCCTATCCTATGCTCGGAATCTACGGCGACGAGACATTTTCGTTCAGAAACCTGTGCTCGGTTCTGAAGGTTCCTATGTTTGGAGACGCGACAGTCAAGTCAATCACTTTCACCCCGAACAATGCCGGTGTCAAAGCCTCTGGCAAGGCTGTCATCAATGTCAATTCGACACAACTGGAGATGGACGACAACTCCAAGCCATCCGTAAAACTTGATTGTCCGGACGTGAAACTGTCCGCTCAGCCGACCGATTTCCATTTTGTGGTTCCGGCGCAGATATATCCCGGCGGCTTCACGCTCACAATCGCCACAGACAAAGGAGACGTTGTCAAGACTCTCAAATCTGACATAACCCTTGACCGTTCGGTACTCTACCCTATCGAGGCCTTCGAATGCAAGATTGACAGTAAGGAGAACATCATCTTCGAGGACGCTAACTTCAAGGCTTATCTGGTCGCCAACTTCGACACTGACGGTGACGGTGAAATCAGCAAGGAGGAAGCGCTTGCCATCACGAAAATAATAGTCGGCACCAAGGACATCGAATCACTGGCAGGTATCGAGCACATGGCCAATCTTACAGAACTAAGATGCGAAGGACCGTGGAGTATTTTTGAACCAGAGGAAGACCCGGAGGGAAAACTGAAAACCCTAGATGTGTCAAAAAACGTGAACTTGACAATACTTTACTGCGGTTTCAACCAGCTTACATCCCTGGATGTGACAAACAACCCTAAAATCGAGCAATTACGCTGTGCAGGCAATAACCTGAACAGCCTTGATGTCAGCAAGAACACAGAATTAATAGAGTTCGAGGCCTATAACAACAGACTCTCCTCCATTGATGTCAGCAACAACCCAAAACTTTATTATATCGATCTGACCAATAACCAGATCAAATCAATTGATGTAAGCAAGAACCTTGAACTCGAAAGGATTACATGTTCCGACAACAAATTGACTTCAATTGATGTCACAAATAATCAGAAGCTGACTACATTGAATATTAGCGGCAACAGCATAGTCAAGATTGACCTCGGAAACAATCCTGAACTAAAACATTTAATCTGTAATAAAAACAAGATTTCCGAGCTTGAACTCAGTAATAACAAAAAACTGAAGAGTTTGAACGTAAATGACAACAATCTCACATCTCTTACGGTGAATTGCTGTCCGGAAATCAAAACATTGAAAGCAAATAACAACCTTATCAAAGAGATGGACATTTCCGAGTTGACAAGTCTGTTTGATTTCTATTGTTCAGGCAATCCACTTGAGACACTGTACGTCTTTGATGGGCAGATTGATGCACTCTTTGAAAAAGAGATTCCATCAACCACAAAAATTGTAGTGAAAGGCACCGAACCCGGTGAGGACGAGGTGTTCACAGTCACCCCGACTCTGTTCGATATTGACGGCTACGAGCAGGACATCACGATGACAGTGACGGCGAACATAAGCTATTCGATTGACTCGCAGCCAGAATGGATCAGCAAAAAGTCCGATAACTCAGGCGTGTACACATTCACGGTCAGCGCGAACACAACTTCTTCCTCAAGAAGCGGCGAAATCATATTCAAGAATGTCAACAACTCATTTCTGACGGTGACGGTCAAGCAGGGAATCCAAACCTACACATCATCTGACTACAGTCAGGACGGACAGGTGACCAAGATTCATTCGGCGACTGTCGGCAAGGGAATCGACGTGGTGTTTGTCGGAGACGCGTTCGCGGACAAGGATCAGGATCTTTTCAACAAGTACGTCAAGCTTGGCAAGGAGGCTTTCTTCACCGAGGAGCCGTTCAGGAGCACGAAGGACAGGTTCAACATCTACCGGATCGGTTCAGTCTCGAAGAACGGAATCATCACGCAGGAAGGCGGAGACACCAAGTTCTCGGCGCAGTTCGGAGAAGGCACGGCCATCAGCGGCGATAATGAGGCTGTGTTCAGTTTCGTACAGGAAAAGATACCGTCAGTTGATCTTACAAAGACCATTATCTTCGTGATCATCAACAAGGCCAAATACGCTGGAACCTGTCATATGTACAGTAACAATCAGGCTGTCTGCTACGTTCCTCTCTGCCGCGATGAGAACGACTACGCACAGACACTAAGGCATGAGGGCTGTGGCCACGGATTCGGCAAACTGGCGGATGAGTACTTCTACACATCACAAGGCACGATCCCGACCAAAATGATAGCACAACTTAAACAGTGGAAAGGTTTCGCCTACGGATTTTACGAGAATGTGGACCTGACATCCGATCTGAACACCATCCTCTGGTCAAAATTCATCTCCGACTCAAGATATTCAGGTAAGGTTGGCGTCTATGAAGGTGGCTATACCTACCCTTACGGAGTCTATAGACCGACTGATAACAGCATCATGCGCTACAACACGGGAGGTTTCAACGCCCCGTCCAGAGAGGCTATCTACAAGAAAATCATGAAGTTCTCCGAGGGTAACGCATGGACTTACGACTACGAGACATTCGTGGCGTTCGACGCTCCGGCAAGAAGCGCCGAGGCCGTCACCAGAGCCGCCGCTCAATGCGCCGCCGTTGACAAGGCCAATTTCATCCCTCTCGCCCCGCCGGTGATGGTCATGGTTGACAAATGATGTCAAAGTCAAGAATATCCACACTCCTGGCGCTAGCGCTGGGACTAATCTCAATCTCCAGTGCCAGGACAAAAGTCCTGGCACTGGTGCTTTGAGTCAAGCGATGTCTGGCACACGGACAGGGATGAATACGTCTCCAACAACTACTTGAAACCGGACTGGCTGTCGGCATGATAAGTGCCTGAGCCGGTTACAGCGTGGTCACTACCGCATCATCGCTCACGGCCGCACCAAAATCACGATGTGCAGACATCAGTCAACCTTGATCTTCAACGAATATTTTCCTGCGGTCATCGTCTTCGGCTTGCCGTTTGAAGCCGTGACAGTGGCAGTTGTGCCTTCCGGAACCTCAATTGCGAGCGAGGCGACATGAGACTTGACAGACTTGCGGCTGATTGAGACGCGGATCATTCCGTAATTGGTCTCAAGAGCGGCGGATGCGGTCTTCAAAGTTCCCAGCTGAGGCTTGACATCGAAAGTCTGGAAGCCTGGAGCCGTCGGCTCGATCCCGCAGAGTTTCTGGCTCAGGATCGTAAGCGGGCCTCCACTCCAGGCGTGGTTGATCGTGCCGCCGCCGAAGCCTTCGCTGCCGATTCCCCAACCCTCGAACAAGGTCGTATAGTCATACTTTAGCATCTTGGCGTAACGGGACTTCATCCTTTCGATGGCGAAGTCGGCGTGTCCCATCTTGAAGAGAGCCTCAAGGACATACTTTTCCATGTAAGGACTGGCGTGATATTCCTTTTTAAGCGTCTCGAACAGAGCCGGATACTTGTCCGGTGAAGCAAGACCGGAGACAACGGCCATAGCCTGAGCGCGGTCATCTGTCTGTTTTTTATAGTTAGGGTCACGGTAGGCGGAACCGGTCCAATACTGCGCGTCAAACGCATCGGAGATTCTTTTCATCAAAGCTTCGATAGTCTCCGCATCCCTCTGCTTGCCGAGAATGCGTGCGAATTCCTTTTGAGACCTGAGGGCAAGGTAATACCAGCAGTTTGTCAAGACTTCGGTGTCGATGTCATCGCCCCAGTCGCCCCAGTTCCAGTCGCCCTGACGGACGTTCAGAAGACCATTGTCCTTGAATTCCCAAAGACCGGTTCCAAGCAGATAGCGCTGCACCTTAGGATAGACCTCGGCCACGAAGGTGCTGTCACCGCTGAACCAGTACTGGGTGTGGAAACCGTACCAGCCCACGGAAGCGAGCATCTGGAGCGGGAGTTCTATCACACGGTTGCCGGCCGGCACCGGAGAATAGACCACCCCGTTCGCCTCCTGCCAGTTCACAAGCTCAAGGATCCCCTTTCTGGCAAGCAGTTGTCCGGACGGTGACAACGCATAGAAAGCCTCTCCCAGTTCGTTTACCTCATCTCCCCACCACTGGGCGCGCTCACGGTCAGGACAATCCATATAGGTGTCACGCATTGTGATGTAAAGCGTCCTCGCCGCGCGTTTCCAAAGTTCATTAAGGAACGGATCCTCACACTCGAACGAGCCGGAGAACTCGGTGTCATAACCAGTCTCACGGTACTTAAGATCAAGGACTTTCACTCCCGAGGGTACGATGTACCAAACCTCGTGGCCGTTCATCCAGCCGAGGTTCTCATATTCCTGAACACCTTTGCGGGCAATGTACTCAGCGCGGACATTGTTCTCGCTGCCGCCACGATAGTTGTCGGTCATTATCCTGACCATCTCGCCACCGTTCGCCTCGACCTTGAGGTATGGAGTTATCTGGGCGTTGTAAGGCAGCTTGCAATAGACGGTGTCATTGGATTGACGTACAGAGACATATTCCTTGAGTCCGTAATCCTTCCACATCGGGATCGGGCGCTCAACAAGCTCGCCCATCGCCGGCCACGCCATCTCATCCACATTGTCGGCCCCGTGCATCTTGCGGCGGACGTCAAAGCCAGGCATATTCCAACCTTGCATCTCTTTGCGCGCGTCGAAGCGGATGTTGCTTTCCGGGAGACGGTAGTTCGGATGCGGGGCGTCCGTGCTGCTGTAGGCTGGGTTAGGAACGCAGAGCCAGGATTTGTCGGAAAGGATCTTCAGTTCAGGAGATATGGCCTCGAAGATCAGCGCCGCCTGGCCGCTGCTGTTGTGGCTGAACCCCTGCTTTCCGAAGTGCCAGAGCAGGATGGCGATCGTGTTGTTGCCCTCCTTGAGGAAAGGTGCGATGTCAACCTTGTCGTAATAGGTTCCGTTCGGGAACGGTCCACGCTTGAGCCCACCCTCGAAGACAGCGAGTTCGCCATTGATCCACATCCAGTACTTTGAATCCACCGCGATCCTGGCGATAAGTTTGTCCGGACGTTTTGTCACATTGACTTCCTTTCGGTAGGAAATCCAGGTGTTTGTCGTGCTCTGGACCCAAGGATGAGTGATCCAATGGGCCTTCCAGTCGGAACGGGACTCCGCGCCGGCGAATGAGGCCGAAGCAAGGGTCAAGGCCGCGGCGATGGCGGTCTTTCTGATCAGATTTGAAAGTTTCATTGTCATATACATTGATTACTAACTCTCGTGTTAAATGGCCAGCAGCGGCCGGACCTTGGAAGTTCCGCGCCAAGGTTGAAAGACAAATATAATCATTTTCGTCGATGAAAAACGGGGGTTCGTCGATTTGAGTTGAATAAAATCCACCGCGCGACTACTTTCGCCACCGGATTTTGATCATCAATGAATATGAAAAAGTACGTTATCATCATTATCACAGCCCTGACGGTCGTCTCTCTGACCGCCGGTGCCCAGGCTAAGAAATGGACGTTGCAGGAATGCATCGACTACGCCGTAGAGAACAATATAGCCCTCCGGCAAAGCAGGAACGCGCATCTGGCCGGACTTGAGGACACGTATCAGGCCAAAGCGGCTATGTTCCCTACACTCAATGCATCAACGAGCCAAGGAATCACAAACAGACCGTTCTCGGAAAACGGGAACAGCACGGTTGTCGGATCGGATGTCTATAGCACATCAAAGGCAACCAGTTGGTCCGGGAACTACGGATTGAACGCAGGGGTGACTCTCTACAGCGGAGGAAGTCTTCGCACGGCTTTGAAGCAGAGCCGTCTGCAGAACTCTGTCGATTCGTTGTCCGTGGAAGAGAACACAAATGATGTCGTGATTTCCATCGTCAAGGCTTATATGCAGTGCCTCTACGCCGCTGAGGCTGTCAAGGTGAGCGAGAGCACGGCGGAGACATCAAAAGCGGAACTCGACAGAGCGGTCGAACTCAAGAACGCCGGGGAACTCGGCAAGGTAGATGTCGCGCAATTGGAAAGCCAGTACGCCAGCGATCTCTATCAGATAACCTCGGCTAAAGCCACTTTGGACAACTACAAACTGCAACTCAAACAGTTGCTCGAACTCGGGGTCAGCGACGAGATTGAGCTTGAAGAGCCGACCGATGACGAGGCCGGAATCCTGAGACTGCTTCCAAGCAAGGAGGAAGTCTATGCAAACGCTCTTGAATCAATGCCGGAGATAAAAAAAGCTGGTCTGAACGTACAGGCTGCGGATTTAGGCATCAGACAGGCCAAATCTGCATATTTCCCTACCCTCTCAGCGACAGCCGGAATCGGCACGACCAACGTTTCCGGAACGAACAGTTCATTCGGCAGTCAGTTGGAGAAGAACTTCAACGAGAGCATCGCCCTAAGCCTCCAGATCCCTATATTTCAAGACAGGAAGGCAAAGACGGCGGTCAACAAGGCGAAGATCGAGGCCGACAACAGCAGGTTGGAACAACTCAGTACGGAAAAGGCTCTGCTAAAGGAAGTTGAAGACACCTATCTGGAGGCGGTCTCCGCCCAGTCCAAGTACACTTCCGCCAAGGAACAAGCACGTTACGCCGAACAAAGCTACGAACTCACGGCCGAGCAGTTCAACGTCGGAATGAAGAACACCGTGGAGCTGATCACCGCGCGAAACAACCTTCTTAACGCCCGCGTCCAGCTCCTCCAATCAAAATACACGGCATTGATGAACAATGCTCTACTCGACATTTACCAAGGAAATTATAAAATCAATTAATATGAAAACCAAGACTTTATGGATCGCGGTCGGCATCATTTGCACCGCTGCGGCACTCTGGCTGATCTTCCGCCCTACCGGAAAGCAGACAGTCACTCTTGAAACAGCCAAGACTGAAAGAATCGACATCTCCAACTCGGTCACCGCCACCGGAACGGTTGAACCTGTCATAAAGGTGGAAGTCGGCACCCAGGTGTCCGGAATCATCGACAAACTCTACGCGGACTACAACGACATCGTCAAGGCAGGTCAGGTCATCGCTGAAATGGACAAGGTGAACCTCCAGGCCGAGCTTGTCTCCTCACAGGCACAACTCTCCGCAGCCAAGACGGAATTCGAGTACAGGGAGAAGGAATATAATAGGACCCAAACCCTGCACGACAAAGAGTTGGTCAGTGATTCTGAATATGATTCCTCGTATTATCAATACGAAACCGCAAAGAATGCGTACAACCAGGCGCAAGCATCTTTCACCAAAGTTAAAAGAAACCTTAGCTATGCCACAATAACGTCACCTATCGACGGCGTGGTCATCAGCAGAGCCGTGGAGGAAGGCCAGACAGTGGCTGCGGGATTCGAGACTCCGACCCTGTTCACGATCGCAAAGGATCTCGCCGACATGCAGGTCATCGCTGATGTGGACGAGGCTGACATCGGCCAGGTAAAGGAAGGCCAAAGCGTCACATTTACCGTGGATGCCTATCCGGACGATGTTTTCAACGGAACTGTGCAGCAGGTCAGGCTGGAGGCCACAACTACCTCGAACGTCGTGACCTACGAGGTGGTGATCACGGCTCCGAATCCGGATCTGAAACTGAAGCCGGGACTCACGGCCAACGTGACCATCAACACTCTGGAAGAGAAAGATGTGCTGGCTGTGCCGACAAAGGCGCTGAGGTTCAATCCTGACCCTGAGATGCTTAAGGGATTGGGAATCGAGGTTGACGGCATCGCTGACGAGTCCGAAAAGATAGTCTGGGTAAAGAGCGGAAACTCTATCTCGCCTAAGGCGGTGACTACAGATCACACAAGCGGAGACAAGACAGGGATCACAAGCGGCTTGACTGACGGAGAAGAGGTCGTTATAGGCCTCACGGCAGAAGCACCTAAGAAGATGGAAACGGCTGAAAGAAGTCCGTTCGCACCGGGACCTCGTGGTGGAAAGAAATAATGCCGGCAACATAAACTGGAAAAAGTATGAAAGACGTTATCAAACTTGAGGACATAAGGCGCGACTTCGTTGTCGGTGACGAGACCGTCCACGCATTGCGGGGAGTGTCCTTCACAATCACGGAGGGCGAGTTCGTCACGATAGTTGGAACCTCAGGATCAGGCAAATCCACGCTTCTGAATATTCTTGGATGCCTTGACACTCCGACTTCGGGGGAATATTACCTCGACGGGGTTTCGGTCAGGACGATGGACAAAAACGAACGCGCCACACTACGGAACCGCAAGATCGGTTTCGTGTTCCAGAACTACAACCTGCTGGCGAAGACCACGGCCATCGAGAACGTGGAGCTGCCGCTGATGTACAACCACAAATATTCCAAGAAGGAGAGGTTCGACCGTTCGGTGGAGGCGTTGAAGGCGGTCGGTCTCGGGGACAGGTTGGAGCATAAGAGCAACCAGATGTCGGGAGGACAGATGCAGAGGGTGGCGATCGCAAGAGCCTTGGTGAACGATCCTGCGGTGATTCTCGCTGACGAGGCGACCGGCAATCTGGACACGCGCACCAGTTTTGAGGTTCTGGTTCTGTTCCAGAAACTCCATTCCGAGGGTCGAACGATCATATTCGTGACCCATAACCCGGAGATCGTGAACTACAGCACACGCACCATCACACTTCGGGACGGCAGGGTCACGAGCGACGTGCTGAACGGGCATATTCTTGACGCCGCGGAGGCGCTGGCCAAACTGCCGGCCGAGAACGACTGCTGACATATTCATAAAAGATTTTTGCAATGAATTTCGCCAATCTATTCAGAATAGCCCTGAAAGCACTGGGCAACAACAAGTTCAGAGGATTCCTGACGATGCTCGGCATCATTATCGGTGTCGGCTCCGTCATCACAATGCTCGCCATCGGCCAAGGCTCCAAGAAGAGCATCCAGGCCGAGATCAGCGAGATGGGATCCAACATGATAATGATCCATCCGGGAGAGGACATGAGGGGCGGAGTACGCCTCAGCGCCGATGACATGCAGACGCTGAAAGTCAAGGACTTCGAGGACATCCGCCAGGAATGCGGCCACGTCTCGCTTGTCTCCCCTTCCGTCAACTCCACCGGCCAGGCGGTCTATGGCGCCAACAACACGCCGACATCCGTCTATGGTGTCAACGAGGAATTCCTCGACATCAGAGGCTACAAGGTGCAGGACGGCGACATATTCTCGGAGCAGGACATCAAGACGGCGGCGAAGGTCTGTCTTGTCGGGAAGACGGTCATCGACCAGCTTTTCACGAACGGCGAGAACCCGGTAGGAAAGGTCATCCGCTTCGGCAGTATTCCGTTCCGCATCGTGGGCGTGCTGGAGAGCAAGGGCTACAACAGCATGGGCATGGATCAGGACAACCTCATCATCACGCCGTACACCACCGTGATGAAAAGGATCCTCGCCATCACCTACCTCCAGGAGATCGTCTGCTCCGCGCTGAGTGAGGAATATACCGACAAGGCCATCGAGGAGGTGTCGTCCGTCCTCCGGCGCAACCACAAGCTAAAGGAGTCCGACGACGACGATTTCAACATCCGCTCGCAGCAGGAGCTTTCCACGATGATGACCAGCACCAGCGATATGATGTCCACCCTTCTGGCGGCAGTGGCGGGAATATCGCTCCTCGTGGGTGGCATAGGCATTATGAATATAATGTACGTCTCCGTCACCGAGCGGACAAAGGAGATAGGCCTACGAATGAGCATCGGAGCGAAAGGCCGGGACATTCTCGCCCAGTTCCTGATCGAGGCGACACTGATAAGCATAACGGGTGGACTTTTAGGTGTGATCTTAGGCGTGGCGGCATCGTACATAGTCAAAGCCGTCCTCTCCTACCCTATCCTCATCCAGCCTTGGAGCATCGTCGTCTCCTTCCTCGTCTGCACCATAATCGGCATCTTCTTCGGTTGGTACCCGGCACGCAAAGCCTCCAACCTCGACCCGATCGAGGCCATCCGCTACGAGTAGCGGCATTATGTGCAGGCGACAGCGAAAAAAAGGCAAAAGTCAAATTTTGCACGTTACCAAAATTTGACTTTTGATTTTTTCGCTGTCGTTTCTTTTTATACGCTCTTTAACCCGCTTAAAGCGCCGTAATACACAATAAACTGTAAATCAACCCATTAGTTCATCACCCTTAGTTAGAGCCAACTAAAGATAACGGCTTTATTCCTTGTCTATCAATCGCTTATAAATCACGGATCCAGCCGCATCACTTTCACTGGCCTCTCATCGCCCTGGTAGAGTTGGCTGCACCAGTTGATCTTGCCGGTGTCTTGGAAGCCGCATTTCTCCATGACTCGGCCGGAAGCGGGGTTATCAACGAAATAATCACACCAGAGAGTATGGAAACCTTTAACATTGAAGCAGTAGTCGATCATCAGGCGAAGGGCCTCCGTACATATTCCTTTGTTCCAATATGGTTTGGCCACCCAGTAGCCGATTTCGGCGTCATCCTCGCCGATGCCGATGTTGCTCTCGCCGCTCGGATAATAACCAATACAGCCGATCGCCTCACCTGTATCATTCAGCTCGATCGCCCAAGTGTGGTCATTTGTGAATATATTCCTGATCACATCAAGGCTTTCCTCGAGGCTCTTGTGCACCGGCCATCCAGCACGCGGACCGACATCCGGATCGGAAGCATATCTGAACAACGTCTCGGCATCGCTTTCCTGCCAAGGCCGCAGTGTTATCCTGTTCGTTTTCATTTCACTCTTTTCTTCTTTCCGTCAGTGACTTATCAGCCGTAAAAAATGTAAACGCCAAGCGTGGCTCTGGATTTGCGAAAGGGAGAGTCAAAAAGCGGCCACGGCATAGAGGAGATTCTTGTCAACATCATAGTGAACGGACATATTCATCGCCTCCCTATTCAAGAGGGCATAAACTCGTGATTCACTAACAATCAACCGTTGCGGCTCACGCTTCTTGTAAAGCACAGTCAGTGCAACCGCAAGGGCGACAGTCAGCAAACGTCCTATGTTCGCGGTTATGGATCCGACGGAAGATGTAGCGTCAGCGATAGGAATGAGGACCCAGATGCCGTTCATCATAATATGAAAGGAGATAGGCACCCATAGGTTATTGTCCCACACCATATACAGCCAGCTGAAAAACAGACTGCCGAGAGCGGTTACACAGAAGACCTGCAAACCGGACACGAAATCGTGTGATTGATAGAAATGTCCGAGCGTGAACAGAACCGCCGCCGGGAGAGCCGCCCTGATAAAGCTCCAGCCACAGTAGCGGTGCAGGACACCGAACAGGAATCCACGATATATCAATTCCTCAAAAAGTCCCGCGAAGACAGCGCCGAGGAAAAGTTTATCCCAACCAAACTCGACATGTCCAGCAATCAGGTTGCAGACCAACATAGGGATGCAGCACAGCAATCCAACCGCCCATCCTTTAAGAAAGTTCCTGCGGAGTCCCCAACATTCCAGAATATTTTTTCCTTTGCACACAATAGCAACCGTGATCAATGGAATGATGCTGGACAACAGATGCTTCATCAAAGAATATGCGAAAGAACCTTTCTTGAACAGGAGAGCGGCCAAGGCACTGTCACACGACACGACACGTTCACCGACATGTACCAAAGGGATGCGTGTCAGGACATAAAGCAGTGCGAATCCAGCCAGGACAACAACTGATTTTGTTAAATTCGATTTCATAAAACCCTCACAAACCATATTTGACAAGCATTTGTGTCACTACCATGACGATACTCTACAAATTTACATAAAAACTTATGTTTATAGTAAAGGATGTTACATAAAACAATGTTTTATAAATCTGATTCATCTTAACGAATTTATCCACAATTTTGTACATTTGTATTTTCCTTCTTGCACCATTCAAGGTCTCGTAAAGACGGAAATGGATTTTGTCTAAACAAAAGTACAGGATATGAACGAGTTACTATCCAAACTTCGGAGATGTGGGATTGCTTGGATCGCGGTCCTCCTGTTGACACAGGTGACGGCGGCGGCACAAGGAATCACGCTTACCGGGAAGGTTGTGGACACGGACGGGGCTCCTGTGATCGGAGCCGGGATCATCTCCATGCAGAATAAAGCAGCCGGGGCCACCACGGATCTGGACGGGAAGTTCAGCTTCAAGGTGCCGGCGGGGACGGAATCCGTGCTGTTCTCCTCGGTCGGGATGAAAGATGTCGTCTACAGAATCACACCGGGGAAGACGGAGGACATCACTATTGTGATGGAGTGGGAAAGCACGCAGCTCGACCAGGTCGTGGTCACGGGGTACGCTCAGACTACCGTCAAAAGAATAACCGGGTCAGTGGCAGTCATCAATTCGGACAAGTTCGAGGCCAAGGCCATCTCGTCGGTGGACGCGCTGATGCAGGGTGAGGTCGCCGGTGTGGCCGTCTCAGCGACTTCCGGACAGCCAGGAACGCAGTCAAGGATCCGGATCAGAGGCGCGAACAACCTCTCTGGGACCAGCCAGCCGCTCTGGGTGGTGGACGGCGTGCCTATGCAGAGCGACTCCCCTACGCTCAGTTCTGAGCAGCTTGCGACCGGAGGGTTCGACAACATATTCGTGAACGGCATCGGCAACATCAACCCCAACGACATCGAGAGCATCACCATCCTGAAGGATGCGGCGGCTGCGGCGATCTATGGTTCCAGGGCGGCCAACGGTGTGATCGTCGTGACCACGAAGAAGGGTGAGGCGGGAAGGATGAGGATCAGCTACAACAACACTTTCACCCTCTCCATCAAGCCTCAAAGGACACTGAACCTGATGAACTCCGCAGAGAAACTGGCTTGGGAGGACGAGTTGTGGGACGAGTTCTCGGCTGAGAAGTACAAGGAGTCGCTGGAGGACAACACCGTGGTCTATCCGGTGGTCGGGGTCGTCGGGCAGATAAGGGCCGGACTCGGGAACTTCACGCGACTCAAAGGCGACACCAATGCCCAGAACGACTACATAGCCTCGCTCAGAAACAACGACACGGACTGGTACGGGCTGCTTTTCCGGAACGCGTTCTCGCAGGGGCACCATCTCTCCCTTAGCGGCGGTTCGGACAAGAGCACATATTATGTCGCTCTCGGAGTCAATGACGAGGACGGAATGCTGATCCACAACAGCTACAGAAGGTACAATGTCAACTCGAAGATGACCCTAAAGCCTGTGGACTGGGTCCGCATCGACATCGGAATGGAGGCCGCAAGACAGGAATCCAGGATGCCATATTCAAGCGTGGATCCGTTCAACTACGCCTACTTCTCCAATCCGTACGAGAAGGCGTACAACGATGACGGTTCCTACGCCGCCGACAACACCTGGTTCACCCTCGGGTACTACAACGGACGCGGAGTCGAACAGGTGATGCCGAAGAACGGTTTCAACATCCTGCGCGAGCTGGACTCAAACTACAGCTCCACAAAAAACACGAACGGAACGTTCAGGACGCAGGTGGATCTCAAGATTCTGGAGCCTCTGCACTTCGTCGGGCTGGCGTCATATTCATTCGCAAACAACTCCACCGACAAGGTCGTGGACAAGGACACTTATACGGCGTTCCGCGACAGGCTGGGGAGCGACGACCGCTCGCAGACCAACCTCTACGGCAGCATCTCGCAGAACAGGGCCAACCGGAACAGCTACGTCGCGCGCGGCCACCTCGCGTTCAACAAGACCTTCGGCAAGATCCACACCGTCAATGTGCTGGCGGGAGCGGAAGTCCGAGGATCGGATGCCAACACGATCTTCACCAAACGCTACAACTACGACCCGAAGACCGGCACCACTTCCCTGCCGTCAGTCAGCGGCCCGCAGGACGAATGGGTGAGGCAGGTCGAGAAACTCAACGGGGAATATTTCAGCAAGACCCGCTACGCCTCGTTCTACGCCTCGGCGGACTACTATCTCGGAAAGACGATCGTCCTTAACGCCTCGTTCCGCACCGACGGCAGCTCCAACTTCGGAAGCAACAGGCAGTTCAACCCGACATGGAGCGCGGGGGCGGCCTGGCACCTTGGCGAGGAGGAATGGATCAGGAAAGCCATTCCGAAGCTCTCGCACGCTACCCTCAGGGCAGCCTACGGTTTCACGGGCGACGTGAACACCAGCACCTCGCACCTGCTTGTGATGCAGTACCTCCAGCAGCAGTACCGCTACTTCGGCGACGAGACTTTCAACCTCGGCACGATCCCGTCCGCCCCGAACCCGGACCTCGGATGGGAGAAGACCCAGGACGCGAAGGTAGGCCTGGACTTCGGCATCTGGAAGGACCGGCTCACGGTGAACACTGAATATTACTACCGCCTCAGCACGGACGTGGTCACATCCTCGCCCGTCCAGAGCACGACAGGATTCACCTATGTCTACTTCAACGCAGCCGACATCATGAACAACGGCGTGGAGGTCACGGTCAACGGCAAACTGCTCCAGAAAAAGGACTGGACAGTAAGCGCAGCCGTCAACTTCGCCTACAACTTCAACAAGGTTCTGAAATATAAGCCCGTCTCCCAGAGCGGGATAACCTCGAAGGACCGCTACGTGGAAGGCTACCCGACCGGGGCGATCTTCAGCGGGAAATACTCCGGGATAGCCTCCGACACGGGACTCTACCAGTTCAGGCTCCGTCCTGACGCGCAGATCGCCACGGCCACCGACCTCAACAAGCCGGACAACTACCGCTACTTCCTCGGCACCACCATCGCGCCGTACACCGGCGGCTTCAACCTCAGCGCATCATGGAAGCAGCTGAAAATCAGCGTCAGCGGAATGTTCTCCCTCGGCTCGAAGACCTACGAGAAAATGCGCTACCCGGCCAGCTACAGCAACACCTCCCACAGCGGAGTCAGCACGGAGACCGTCCAGTCCCAGTTCAGCGACCTTTACGGCAACCACCTCAACGTGGAGAAGGACAGGACGAACAGATGGACACCTTCCCACACGACCGGAGTCAAGTACCCGCGCGTCTACGACTACTACGACGCCAGGTACAACTTCTCGTCCTACAACCCGATGGACTACAGCATCATCGACGCGGTCTACCTGAAGAACAACTCCTACGTCCGCATCAAGTCCATAATCCTGACCTACTCGCTGCCTTCGGAGGCTGTCAAGAAACTGAGGATGAGAGGATTGAGCTTCAACATCTCGATGAACAACTTCTTCACGTTCACCGGCTACGACGGTATGGATCCGGAAATCCCGGGAGCGACCTACCCGACCACCAGAAGCGTGTCCGGAGGCATCAATGTCGAATTCTAAAGAATCGGAAATGAAAAACATAGGAATATTCATGAACATCTTCAAGCGCGCCGCCGCCCTCGCCCTTCTGGTCAGTGCCGCCGGCTGCCGGGGCTACCTCAACGTCCAGCCCCAGGGGGAGGTCATCCCCGAGACGGACGAGGAATTCGCCGCTATCATCCACAACCGCCTGCGGGACATCGAGGGCGGCGGTGATGAATATGTCATCGGGAATATGGACGCCATCAAGCATCTTGAGGGCTGCGCCGACAATCTCGACGCCAACATCCGCACCAGCGCCAGCCTCACATTCTTCGCCGGCGAGGAGATCGACAGCCGCCAGCGTGCCTACGAGGAGAGCTGGAAGATTGTCAGAGACTGCAACATAGTGATTGAGAATATGTCAGGCCGGGACACGGACATCGCCCGGGGCGCGCTTTCGGCGGCATATTCAATGAAAGGAATCATCTACTACAACCTGCTGAGGGAGTTCTGCCAGCCGTGGTCGGACGCCAAGGCCGGCGAGCTTCCGGGCATCCCTGTCGTGGAGAGTTTCGGCATCAACGAGAAGCCGCTGCGAGGCACCGTCCGACAGACCTACGACTACGCCAAGTCTCAGTTGGACAAGGCGTTGGCGTTCAAGCCGACGGATCCGAAGTACCTGTTCACGGAGTGGATCATCAAGGCCTACAAGGCGAAGCTGGAGTTCTGGTGCCAGAACTGGGACAGCGTCGTCTCTCTCTGCGAGGACATCATCGCCCGCGGCGGCGTCTCCCTCACCCCGATTTCCGAATATGCCGGGATGATCAACGCGCAATATGAAGCCAAGGGCGAGGTGCTTGTCCGCTCGCACATCAACAATTCCAGCGAGCTGGACTGGTACTTCAGTTACTCGAAAAGCTATCTGGCCTCCCGACCGGCAAGCGCAAGACTCATCAGGCTGTTCGGAGAGAATCCTGAAAAGGATGTCCGCTATGCGGCCAGCTTCAACAGCAAAAGGATGAATGTCAAGACTCCCGAGTGCAAGGTCCGCCTTTCCGAGATCGTGCTGATGCTGGCCGAGGCCTACTATCACAAAGAGGACAATGATTCCGCCCTCAGATGGCTGAACGAGCTGCGCCGCAACAGGATCGAGGATGTCTCCGACCTGACAATGGCGTCGCTTCCGGCTGTCCGCCCCGACGACAGGATTGTTGTGGATTGTCAGGGGAAGGCCGTCACTCCCCTTCTCCAGGCCATCTTCGATGAAAGACGTAAGGAACTCTACATGGAAGGCGACCGCTGGTACGAGCTCAAGCGCAACGGCTGCCCGGAGTGGTGGGTGATCAGCAACGGATTGAAATACACCACGAGAGAGTACCTCTACACCTCTCCGATCTCCAAGTCCGACGTGGATCTGAATCCGGGACTGGAGCAGAATCCCGGCTATGTTTACTAATGACAACTTACATTTTTTAAGCATTATGAACACAAAAAGAAATATAATTGCTATATTAGTCGCTGTTTTTGTCGGCGCTACCCTCTGTGGATGTTCCTACAATGAGCTTCCACCGAAGACTTCCGATGCCTCCAAAAGCTATATCAAACCGAAAGGTGAGATCCCCACCGCCGCCGAAAGGGAGGAGTTGAAGGCCATCAGGGCCGAGTACGAGGCGGCGGTCAGCGCAGGCAAGGGCAAGTGAGGTTCGTGTTTTTAAGAAAAGAGTTTTGTTTTTTAATTTATAGCAGCATGTTTAAAAGAATCCTAACATTTGTGGCGGCCGCGGCGGCCGCGGTGACGATCTCGTCATGCCAGAAGGATGACAAGCCGACTGTCGAGTTTGAGAAAAGCCTCTACACCGCCTATGCCAAGCGCAGCGTCGATGTGAAGGTCATCCTCAGCGAGCCGGCCACCGAGAATGTCAGTGTCATGATCAACTCCTCAGGAGCGAATGCGGGGACTGATTTCGAGCTGACCGGCGTTCCTGTCACAATCAAGGCCGGAGAGACCTCCGGCACATTCAGCGTAAAGAATCTTAATCTGACCCAGGCCAGTCCTCTGAACCTCGGGATCGAGTGTCCGTCAGGCTACGACCTCGGAACCAAGTTCGTCACCATCGTGGCTCCGGATCCGGAAGAGACGCTTGTATATTCATTCGAGTTAACCAAAGCGGACGTGCTAGGCTCCTATGTCGCCAAGATCAAGGTGACCGGCGTGACCTCCGGCGACAAGCTCTCCCTGAACGACGACGTGATCATTCCTCTCAAGATCACCGGCGAGGCTGCTCCGTACGTGGTCTTCGACCCGGCCACCAAAGCCACGAACAAGACCTATTCAGGCCCTCACGCCGTCCTCAAGGCCGGCAAGTCGACAGCCACGTTCAAGTTCTCTCTCAAGGACGGCTTCAAGGACGGGGACAAGGTTGGGGTGACCGTGGACATGGACGCAGCCGTCAGGTTCATCCCGGGTGACAATGAGAGCGCGGAGTACACCCTCTATTCAGTAAAAGTTCCGGACGCTATTCTCGGAACATGGACGTTCAGCAAGGTGTTCGCGAAGGATGAGGTGGATTTCTTCTTTGAAGGAATGGAAGATAAGCCAGAACTTCTCCCGTTGAAGAATGAAGGATTCACCCTGACCTTTTCCAAGGATGACTCGGGCGTGGTGACCGTAACACCTAACGACAAGGGCGATTTCGCGAATTACTTCAGAGAGGCGACAGTAACACCAACCGAGCCAAAGAACCTGATAGCGAAAGGTACAATAATAGGTAAGAATACCGCCTCAGAAAGCAATATGTTCATGGCAGCTGATGAAGAGGACAAGTATGGCATACATACAAACATGTACTACAAACTCTCAGCAGCCAACCGGGCATTCAGCAAGGACAAAGAGGTCATCGGCGAGTCCGTTATCGTGTTCACAATACTCGACGGCAGGCTTGTTACTGAATTCCGTGACTATGACAAGCCGCCGTTCGGAGAGAACTGGTGGGATGACAGTGCTTTCAGTTCGGAAATGTTCGGTTTCGCCTCCCTTTTCGTAAAGCAGTAACCCCAAGGGAGTTCCAAGTATAAAAACGAGGACGGCTAATAATTCATAGCCGCCCTCGTTTTGTGTAATTGACTCGTCAGCCATCGACAACCTCACGGGTGAGATAACAACCGATTTTCACCCCAAAGACCGTACGATGATATTCATGGGTGAGAAACCGCCATATTCTCACCCCATAAGTTTCTGGTTATCAGCCTCCGGTGCGGGAAGGCCGGTACCGCTCCCGAGATGGTTACGAGCCACCGGCAGTTAACGGAAACAGAGAGTCAACCTCATACTGAGTCATATTAAGAGTACGCCTTATCTGGCCGTTGGACGAATGGTAATCATAACGAAGTTTCCTTGCCAAGTCTTGTTTCTGCGCGGGACTCAGATCTTTCACCTTTACGGCTCCATAATCGGCCTTCAACAATTTGACAACCTGTGTGAACAACTCCGTGTCAGTCAAGAACTCACCATCATCCAATTCCGCGGCCAACTCTCCATAAGCCTCGACGCTCTTGCTGACCATTGAGAAATAATGATGCGCATTGCGGAAAAGAGACATTCCCAGTTTCAAGGAGCAATATGAAGGCGGAGCGATATGCCCTTCAATCACAAGATAGTCTCCTGGCAGTTCAGGGCTACGGCTTCTTAACATTTTCCGGGTTTGAATGTAGCCCAGATCCTCCAGCCTTTTTTCCAAAGGAAAGTCATTGAAATAATACCTCCCTGTACCCCACGGGTAAGAGAAAGGAGTGTACGCCGGGTTCACGACGTACCCGTTACGGTTCACATAGACGATTGTGTTTCTGAGTGTTCTCAGATCACAGACAGATTTCAGGCTCATCCGGAATGATTTCATATCCGCGCCGCTGTTCTTTTTTGTGAGATACCGGCAGAGTCTCCGCCGAAAAAGATCGAAAAGACGCCTTGCGTTATGTTCACTTCCACACAACACTATATGAATATGATTGCTCATAATCTCAAAGGCGACGATGGTGATGGAGCCGGTTTCCTTATGACATCTGGCCAGCAGATTCATCGCATAACGATAATCGTCATCGTCAACAAACAATATCGATGACATTTTCCCGGCAGTGTAAAGATGCCACCATGCATCACAGCCACGGAATGTAGCCTCACACATTCTTTCAGACTCAGCATAAGAGATCATTTTCATAATGTTCAGGTTTAACTCGGGTGAGAAACCGCCATATTCTCACCCAGAATGTTATTGGGAATCAGTCTCGGGGGCGATAATGGCCTTTCGGCACCCGAGGCTTACTGAAAACAAAAAAACGAGTCAGGTGCGATATAACCTAACTCGCTTTGCGGATTCTATGTTCCGCGGCATTCAGTACGTCGCAAATATAAGAATAATATCCGGGAAGTCAACCGTTTCACACCCGCAATTGCCATAACCTTTTTTCTCCACCTAACAGAACTGGGTGAGAATATGCCCTAATCTCACCCGTCAGATTCACAAACGATCAACTCGGGTGAAAATAGGTTGAATATTCACACGCGTTGATGTCCTACCAAAGCAGCCGCCGTCAGACAGGTTAGAATAGGGAAAGCCGCTTAATGTCCACAGCACTCGAAAGAACTGATCAGTGTATCAAGATGTTGCACAACACCATTGTCCATCAGGAAGCATTGGCGGGAGGCGTATTCTGACTAATTTTGCAATATGATTCCGTACGAGTTACACGCTGGGGGGACAGCGGTGAGGCGGCGGGGTTGCTGCATCTGTTCTGCGACAAGCACGTCACTTACCATCGGGTGTACAGGGCGGAGGAGGCCGGGCTGCCGGATCCGGACACGCTTTGGCTCACAACAGCGGACGGATTCAGGATCCACACGCTTGAAGTCAAGCCGGAAGGTGAGGTCAAGGGTGCGGTCATCTGCATCTCAGGCATCGAGAATACTTCGGTCACAGCGTCTTTACGGTCACGCCAGAGAGTTCCGCGAGATTGGACTCACCACTCTAATGCCGGATCTCCGTGGGCACGGGGACATCGACGCACTCATCACCCTGTCGGCATATTCATCGGTTCAGGATTTCATGGGCTGGCAGTTCAGTAGATTCATCACGCCGGTGCTCGCCTACCCGGTAAAGCTCACGACAGCGCTTTACGCCGGACTCAAGTTCGGAGTCAACGGATTCAATGCCACACCTTTGGAGTCAATCGGCAATCTGCATGGAAGGCCCGCTCAGATAATGCACAGCCGCAAAGACAGTCAGGTGCCGTTCATCTGTTTCGAGAAGCTGACGAAAAAGGCCGCGACAGTCAGCAATGACATCCGTACATACATTGTAGAGGGTGACGAGCATTTCATCACCGGTTCGTTCGGAATGCCGGAGGAGGACAAGGCCTACAATTCTGTTCTGCTGGAGTTTGTCAGGAATGTTTAAGAACTACTTCAAACGCAGGAAGGAATAGCCGAAGCGTTCGCAGGCGGCACGCTCAAGGGCTTCACGGTCGTCCGGGTGGGCGATGGAGATGAGGGCCTTGGCTCGCTGCGCAAGGTTCTTGTTGCGGAGATAGACACAACCATATTCAGTGACAACGTATTGGGTCTGGAAACGGGTTGTGACCACACCGGCTCCCGGAGCGAGGTGGGCGACAATCTTGCCGCGGCCTTTGGCGGTGCGGGACGGCAGGGCGATGAAAGTCTTTCCGCCTTCCGAAAGGGCAGCACCGTACATAAAGTCGTGCTGGCCGCCGACGCTGGAGAAGATCATATCACCGATGCTGTCAGCGCAGATCTGGCCAGTCAGATCCACCTCGATGGCGGAATTGATGGCCATAGCGTTCGGGTTCTGACGGATGCGCTGCGGATCGTTCGTCCAGCTCACATCGTAGAACATCGCGTCCTTGTTGTGGTCAAGGTACTCGTACATGTGACGGGAACCAAGGGCAAGACAGGCAACGCTGCGTCCCGGCTCCACTTTCTTCAACGAGTTATCTATCACACCCATCTGCATCAGGCGGAACACACCGTCAGTCATCGCCTCTGTGTGCAGGCCGAGATGCTTGTGGTCCTTGAGGCCGTTCAGAATGGCGTTCGGAATGCCGCCGACACCTATCTGTAGGGTGGCTCCATCCGGAATCTCGGCGGCGATGTACGAGCCTATGGCCGACTCGATCTCGGTCGGAGGACCGAACTGCATATCCACAGGAGGGTCATCGCACTCGATGGCGGCCGTGATCTGAGACTCGTGAATCATAGCCGTGCCGTAAAGGTACGGAATGCTCTTGTTCACCTGGGCGATCACAATTTTGGCGGCCTCGACGGCCGGCTGGGCCAGGTCAGCGGAGATGTTGTAGCTGCAATAGCCGTTCTCATCCGGAAGAGAGCAGTTGATGCACGCCACATCGATCGGAATCTCGTGACGGCGGATCAATGACGGAAGCTCACCCAAGAATCCCGGAATGAGGCTTCCGTAACCCTCTGCGACATATTGACGCTGGTCGGCGCACAGGAAAAGGCTGTTCACAAAAAACGAATCCTTGTACTCAGGCTTGCAGAACGGAGCCGGGCCTTTAGTTATGTTGAAACCGGAGACGATGTTCACACCACGGAGCTCATCAGCGCGGCGGGCAAGAGCCTCCTGAATGATCACAGGCACGGCGGTGCTTCCCTGAAAGAAGACCCAGTCACCTGACTTTACGAGTTTTACGGCCTCGTCGGCACTAACGTATTTCATAAGCAATATTCTCTAAATAATTAATCACCAGACTCATAAAGTCCGACAAAGAGTCCAAGACGCTCATCCAGCGCACGGAAATCATCCTCGGAATTCAGCATCGAAACACAGACCCTTATGCCTTCCCGGGTGCTTCTCGTGGCGACCATAGTGATGGCGCAGATTCCGCAGCGAAGCAGATTCAGCAGCAACTGGCTGCCGGTCAGACCATCATAGCCTATGGTAAAGAAGAAACCGTCGCTCACATCCTCGTCCAGATCCTTGTCGTACACGATGTGGAACCCATGACGAAGGAATATCTCCTTGGCCTTTGCGGCCCTGCGGCCATATTCACGCATCTCACCGACGAAGTCATATTCACCGTCCGCCGCCGCTTTAAGCATCGCCGCGAAAGCGAACTGCGCTGAGTGAGAGCAGCTTGATGAATTGACATAGAGGTAGGTAAGTGAGAAATTGTCACCGAAGCGGCCGAGGCCGTAGCGTTCGCGGAGCGCGGGATATTCCCTGTGATAGAGTTTGTCCGAAATAGCGACCATAGCGATTCGTTCCCCGGCGTAACTGAATATCTTCGAGGCGGAGATCATCAGCACGCAGTTGTCGGTATAGCGAGCGACGGTCGGCTGATATGGCGGCTCGAACGGCACGGAACGGTTCTTCCGGAAATCCATACAAAGGTACGCCATATCCTCCAGAGCGACCACATCGTACTTGGTGCAAAGCTCACCCAGACTCTTCAACTCATCCTCGGTCAGGCAGACCCAGGACGGATTGTTAGGGTTTGAATATATTATAGCGGCGACCCGTCCGTCACCGAATACCTCCTCGATCTTCTCACGGAACTTCTCCCCCCGGAAATCATAGAGGTCGAACATCCGCGTCTTGAATCCAAGCACCTTTGCCTGAACGTAATGCGACGGGAAACCAGGATTGAGATAGACAACTGTGTCTTTCGAGGGATTCATCTGGATGCACTCCAGCAGAAGGTTGTAGCATCCCTGCATCGAGCCGACAGTCGGCACGATCCCTTCCGGAGAGATGTCAACGCCGACAAAGGCCTTGATGAAGCGCGAGCCGTTCTCCTTCAGCTCAGGGATTCCGCAGGCGGGAGGATAGACCGAAGCATCTCCGGAATCCAACGCCTTTTTCTGAGCGTCGATTCCTATCTGGCAAGCGTTCAGGCCTGGAATACCGAACTCAAGATGCACGAACTTCTCTCCGGACAGTTTCTCCAGTTCGTGGGAGACGTTGACACACTGGCGGATTGTGGTCCGGCCGATGTCCGCTATGTCAAGTCTTCGCAGGACTTCGTCTATGGATTGTCTGGAGACCGGTTTCATTTCGAGAAGTTTTTGGAGACCTCCAGTCCGGCGTTGAAGGCCGCTATATTCATTTCAACTATCTTCCCGCCCTTGCGGGAGAATACGTTGGTGATTCCCTCACGGAGTTTCTCAGGATCAAGGATCTCCAAAACAGCGGCGGAAGCGCCCAGCAGGACCATATTAGCGCTGCGTGGAGAGCCCGCCTGTTTCGCGATCTCATCACAGTCCAATGTTATGACATTGCCGATTTTCTGAAGCTCGGCGGTGATTTCCTCGACAGGAGGGTAATTCGGAATATTCACAAACGGGGTGGAGTTTGTCACTATCCAGCCGCCCTTTGAGAGCCAAGGCAGGTAGCGGAGAGCCTCCATAGGCTCCAGAGAGAGAATGAGGTCGCACTCCCCTTTCGGGATCAAGTCGCTCCAGATTCTCTCGGTGCTGATGCGCAGGTTACTCTGCACATCTCCGCCTCTCTGGCTCATTCCGTGCACCTCGGCCTGTTTCAGATGAAGGTTTTGGTCAAGCGCCGCCCAACCGATCACCGTTGCTATCGAGAGAATCCCCTGTCCCCCGACACCAGATAATATAATGTCTTTCTTTGCCATATCGATTACGCTTTTTTGTTGGCAGCCGCGTGGCGTTTCGCTGTCTGAATGCATTCACGGCGACAGATGATGACAGACACGCCGCTGTAGTTGAGTTCCTCGTCGATCACCTTCTCCATATCCGGATAATTCTTAGGAAGAGGAATGATTGTCCTAATGTGCTCCGGCTCGACTCCGAGTCCCTTGCAGATCTCCTCCAGTTTTCCCGTTCCGGCGGAGTCCTGACCTCCGGTCATTCCGGTCGTCAGGTTATCCGAGATGCAGATCGTGACGCTCGCCCCGGCGTTGACGCAGTCCAGAAGGCCGGTCATCCCGCTGTGGGTGAATGTAGAGTCTCCGATCACCGCCACGGCAGGCCACACACCGGAATTGGCGGCACCAAGCGCCATAGTGATGGAAGCACCCATCTCGACGCAGGTCTGGAACGAGTTGAAAGGCGGCATATATCCAAGAGTGTAGCAACCTATGTCACTGAACACACGTGCCGTAGGGGCATATTCCTTAAGCACCACATTAAGCGCGGTGTAGAAATCCCTGTGGCCGCATCCCTGGCAAAGCGCCGGCGGACGAGGGACAGCTACCTCTGATTTTGAATATGTCTCCATCGGCGGCAGGCCAAGGGCGACGCGCACGCAGTCAGGTGTGAGTTCGCCGGTCCTTGGAAGAGTGCCGTCAAGACGGCCTTGGATCTTCGTCCACCTTCTGTCATCCGGATCGTAAAGGATGCCGCGCAGCTTCTCCTCGATGAGAGGCTGTCCCTCCTCAAGCACAAGGATGGCGTCGCACGTGGCTGCCATCTCCCTTGCCAAAGCCTTAGGGAACGGATAGCGGGTCACCTTCAAAGTCGGATACGGGCATCCGTCAGGGAAGCTCTCCATCAGATAGTTCCAGGCGATTCCGCAGGCGATGATTCCCATCCTGTGGTTGTGCCCCTCGACATAACTATTGTCCGAAGAGGCCACGGAATCGTTCTCGAATGACAACACATCGTCAGCCAGCTGACAGATACGCTTCCTGGCGTTGACCGGCAGGGTCACCCAGTTCTTCTCGTGAAGCTCGTCCGGGAAATGAACCTCGTTCACGCGGCGGATCTCCCCCGCCTCAACGACAGCCCTGGAATGCGCCATGCGGGTTGTAAGGCGCATGAGCACAGGAATATGATTGGCCTCGGAATAGTCGAACGCCTCGCGCACCATGTCGTAGGCCTCCTGTTGGTTCGACGGCTCGAAGCAAGGCATCATCGCGAAGTCGGCGTAGAATCTGGAATCCTGCTCATTCTGAGAGGAGTGCTGCGATGGATCATCGCAAGCCACGACCACAAGGCCACCGTTGGCCCCGGTGACAGCCGAATTGACGAAAGCGTCGGCGCAGACATTCATCCCGACGTGCTTCATGCACACAAGCGCGCGTTTTCCCGAATATGAAACGCCAAGCGCGGACTCCATCGCCGTCTTCTCGTTGGAAGACCAGTCGCAATGGATTCCGCGCTCTTTTGTGAGAGGGTGGGACTGGATATATTCAGTTATTTCAGTCGAAGGCGTGCCGGGATAGGCATACACGCCGGATAGTCCGGCATGCAACGCTCCCAGGGCCAAGGCCTCGTCACCCAATAGAAGTTTCTTCTCTGACATAACTCGTAGCGGTTTACAGTTTTTGTGTTATTTCGGCTACAAGTTACGAAAAATCTCAAATATTCAAAAATTTCTTTCAGACTTTAACACATTTTGCGATTTCATCACAAATCTTTAAAACCGTTCAATGTTTTTGGCGTTATCGGAGCCTCCAGACAGCCGTCAAGGATGCGGATCGTGTGGATGTCGGTTCCAGTGAAATCATAATAACCTTTTTTCAGCAGCAACTCGGCCACTTTCTTTGCCCGCCGTCCATACAGGCCGGCAAGAGAGAACAGATTCAGCTGGAAGAGAACCCCCATGGACCGGAGGCGGGCATAGTCATCTTCCGACATGTAGATGTACCTTTCCGGGTGGGCTATAATCGGGTACATACCTTTGGACTTTATGGTCTCGAGTGTGTCATAGAATCCGTAAGGCGGCGTGAAATAGGAGGTCTCCACCAAAAGATGATCGTGTCCCTCCCCCATTGTCAGCAGATCCCCTGCCGCGAGACGCTCCTCGAAGAGGTTGTCTATCATATTCTCCGCCCCAAGGTGAAGGCGCAATCCTCCTTTGTAATTCTGGCAGAGGAGGTTGAAGCGTTCTTTCAGGTCAGCCGTCTTGTTGGGGACATCCTCCATGATGTGCGGAGTCAACCAAATGGTCTTCATCCCCAATCTTTCGTAGCGGTCCAGAATCGCCAGAGACTCCTCCATCGTCCTCACCCCGTCATCCACCCCCGGAAGAATGTGGGAGTGACAGTCAGTGAGGCCATTGAATATTCCGATGTCGCCAAGGGTGCGTTTTCTCGTGAAAGGCCACATATTCAATTGTTCTGAGTAATCATGTCTGAGCTGTCGCCGCTACTTCCGGACATAGCCTTATGTACACGGCGGCATGCCGCATTATCTTTTCAATATGTCCTCATCTCCAAGCGGTTCGTACGCTCCGTCCTTGGCTTCGAATATGATGGTCCCTGTCTCCAGTGATTCAGAATTGTGCCAGGCATTGATAGGGACAACGCAGATCGGGACCGACGCCCCCGCCCTGTAGATGACGGACTCGGTCACGTTCCCGCCATCGTCATAGAAATTCTGCCGTATCGCCCCCCGGATCACCACCACCGTCTCCGACGACTTCGTGTGCCGGTGCACCGGGATCAACGTTCCCGGCTCCATAGCGTTCAACATCCTCTGCGACCCATCCCCCGAAGAGTTCCGCAGATCATAATTCATCCTCAACCTCGGCGACCGCCTCGCCTCCTCGGTCAGGTTGTCTAACAAAGTGGAATCTATCAGCATAATCACTTCTCCTAATCAATTATCAACACCACAAAAATACAAAAAAGGTCTCGGTTCAAACAAAGTTATTTCAAGACATCTTCCGGAAGGAACACTCTGGCCGCCCCAGCATTCTTAGGCGGCACTTTGGTGAACAGGGCCACATGAACGGCCTGCGCCTTCTTCAGAAACGGAAGGTGAGGAATTATTGCCTGAAGTCTGGCGGTCAGAGCGGCGGCATCCTCATTTCCGGTCCATTTGCACTCACCGACAAGGATGTGCTTTCTATCCAATGATTCAGCGACAACATCAAGCTCAACCATTCGCCCATCTTTGTCATTGTCTGTGAATATCTTTCCCCACCAGCGGGAAGCCTTGTTGTAAATGACGCCATCGATGCCCCTTCCACTCACATACTTCCGGCACATCAACTCCCAACACTCACTGGTAAAGGATGAAAACTGCTTTTTTACCATTGACATAACAGTCTCTTCCGCTCCAACCTCCAGTAACGAGGCATACGGGGAGACAAATCTAAAGTGAAACCGGAACAAAGGATCCGTGATGAAGTAAAGCCCCTTCTTGCTATTCTTCTCGTTCTCGCCATATGGAATCTCCCGACGCACATAGCCTAAATCCCTAAGTTTCTTAAGTGGCTCTGTAATTTCGCTTGCAGGCTTGCCGGCCCGGGACGCTATCTCGGACAGTTTGTTGGCGCCGTCTCCGATTATAGATAGCAAAGTCATGGACTGGACTGTGTCACGCATGTCATCCCGAAGCAACCTTTGCGGCTCCTCCAACAGAATCCCTTGGGTGTCCAGAAGCAATTTTCTTATCGCCGTCTCACAATCAGGATAGTCATTCCGCAGTTCCCAATATCTGGGGATTCCTCCCCAGACGGAATATTCCTTTACAGCATGTACTGCATCACAATTCAGTGCTTCTGGGACAAATTTCGCAGGAATCGGGGAGAGCTTTATGATCTCATCAGCAAGTCCGTACAACGGAGACTTCTTGTCCATGACGCAACTGTACATCATTTGCTGTGATGAGCCACACAAGATAAGATTAAACTTGAAGATATGGAAATTAAGCAGCTTCTGAAGGACAGATGGCAATGAAGGACAACTTTTGACCATGTAGGGGAACTCATCGAGGCAGACTGTCACCCTTGACTTCAGTTGGTTGTTGAGTGCCCGGAATAATGTCTCCCAGTCAGGATAAACCACCTTGTCGAAGCCATCCACACTCCCGGACACTATGCGAGAGAACAAGACCCGCTGATTCTGCTCCGAAGTCTGATCACTCAAGAAGTAGAAATCCCTGCCTAAGTCCATCACGTTTTTTATGAGTGAAGACTTTCCGATTCGTCTCCGCCCATAAACCACGATGAATTGGCTGTCAGGCCTCTTCAATGCCTCCCCTAGCCTCACAACATCAGACTTTCTGTCAATAAACTTCTTGAATAACATACAGTTTTAAATATCTTTCACAAAGATAATCTTTTTCAAAGATATTCCAAAGTGCATTAATGGTTATTAGCGCAAAAAACATGCTCTATCTCAACGAAATCACAACTCACACTTGACACTCACTGCCTTCTTAGTATAACCTCGAACGCCTCCGCATAGTTACACCCGGCCTGACAGCCGCGATAAGCGGCGAAGCCCTCGAGGGCTTCCGTTGATCGTGGGTGAGGATATGGACGCATGACACCACGGTACATCGAGAGGGTTCCCACTCTGCCTGACGGGGCGAAGTTAAGCGCCCATGCCTAAAGCCGATAGCCTAAACGTGAGCTAGCTAAATGAAAGGAGCACATGCGTAGCTCAAGCCAAGCACTAAGGTGCCAAGCCAAACAGCTCCTACCCTACTTAACAATCGCCTCCCGAATGCAATCCACGACGTACCTCATATCCTCGTCCGTCACATATTGACCAGCCGGCAAGGTTTGCCTTTGAACATGAAATAACATCGCTACCGTTGTGAACGAAACCATCTTATACGGAATAAGTACAGACGTGAATAAAAGGCGGTCGGCCTTCGGCCGGGTTTTGCGCCCGAATCAGCCCCTGCCAACTCTCATGGGAAACAAGGGAAGCCGGCACGCTGTCAATGCCACAATACACCGTTAACCAATTCTTTTTTTCCATTTTTCACTATATGTTTGATTCTTTTTGCACCTCGTATAGTGTTTACTTTTTTCAGTTCACGTCATATGGCCACCCCTCTCATCATCATTATTTTCGGGTAATCCAAGACCTTCATAAAAGCGGATTCCCCATCCTTTTCAACCTTATAGCAAGTGGAGATGTTTCCTCCGGTCTCATGTTTCGCCCTGTCGGGGCTGGCCAACTTTGATACCACGGTCTAGCCATCAACAACTTTTCCTTCAAGATCGCCTGAAGCAAAGAATATATTCAGATCTAATTCCATTATATCCAATGTATTATTTCAAACGAACAGGCTTATTATCAAACAATTACACATTGGCTATCTCTGGCAGAGCCAGTCTATTGCCGGAACTATTTCGATGGTGTGGCCGTTCATACTGACTGTCTCCGCCGTGTCAAATGTAATCAATGTCAACTTCTCACACTTGAGATCTTTGGCACCGACAAACAGGCCGTTTAATTCCCTATTCCGAGTTTTAGAGGATGAAATGTCATAGCTCACCTGGATTAGTTCAACAGGTTTTCCTCCGTCAGCCACGACGAAATCAACTTCATGACTGGCAGATTTGTAATAGAATAAATCGTGGAAAAGAGGTTTGCTCCTGCGCAGAAGTTCAACGCAAATAACGTTCTCCAGGCGCCAGCCAAGATTATCACTGGCGATGGTCCCCTCTTTATCGGTTGCCAGGGCGGTATCAACAACATATACCTTCTCGTTCCGGATTCTGTCTTTGCTCTTGAAAGAGAACTTGTTGATACCTATCAGCAGGAAGGCCTGCTTAAGGTATGAGTAATAATTCTCGGCAGTGTGGTCGGATACACCAAACTCTGCAGCAACATTCTTGGCGATGAATTCGCGGCAGTAATTGTCCGACAGGTACGTTGCCATCCGCCTGAGAACATCCTTGTGCCGGATCTTGAAACGCTTGGCGATGTCTGTATTGATAATGGCATCAAGAAGCCCGCTGATGTATCCGACGCGGTTTGTTTCCGAAATCATCTCAGGGAAACCTCCTTCCGACAGATACTTCTCCAGGGCGTTCTTGCGTAATGCCCGGGCCTTGGTCGAGTAAGACTTGGTATCAACCCCGGTAATGCCGCAATACTCGGAGAACGAGAACGGATACAGATTGATCCGGTTATGCCGCCCTGTCAGATGCGTCATCAGTTCGCTGCTCAAGAGCTTAGAGTTCGAGCCGGTTATAAGGATGTGTATCTTCTGTCGGAGGAGGCGGTTGACAAACAACTGCCATCCGTCGATGTTCTGAATTTCATCCAGGAACAGATACTTGAAGTCACCGTTTAGTCGGTAAAGCGCCTCCAGAAGCGTGTCGAGTTCCCCGGTCTTCAGAGAGACCATTCGTTCATCGTCGAAGTTGACATACGCAAAATCGCCTACCTTCTCACGCAGGACTTTCTCGCAGATGGTCGATTTCCCACTACGCCTGACCCCGATAACCACCTGAGCCATCTTGCTATCAAGGTTTATAAGCGGTTCTTCATAACGGCTCACGAAGGAGGCGAGTTCATTTGACTTTAATTCTTCCTTTTGGGAAGAGAGGATTGAAAGTATCTGTTGTACGGTCATCATATCATTGTATTTGCACCGTGCAAGATACGAAAACATCGATAAAAATCAAAATACGTCAGAATAAACTTCGATAAAAATAGATTTGTCAAAGACTTAACTTCGATATGTCTAGCCGTTTCCTGAAACACAGTCTTGTCATCGCGCCTCGCTTGATGGGATGGAACTCCGGATTATCCTGCTGCTTTGTTACATCCTTGCCAAACAACCTGTCCTCCTCATTCTTCCAGAGCATTTGTCGTATTGCATTAATATCGATATCCTCGAAATGCATTGTATTATCAAGTCTATTCAGTTTTATCTAGAAAGCTATTCTTAATATCCAGACATGTTTCCGGGGAGACATAATAGGTTTGCCATTCGGATAGGTTAGCATCGGTATTACTTTTATCTTTCAGTAGCTGTAGTACGATTGGTGCGACCATTTTCCTCAGATACAATTTCTCATTGGCTTGGAGTTCACTTTAAAGTGTCGCAATCACTAAACGTGGCCGGAGCGCAAGAACAAACTCTTCAAAAACGAATATATCCAGATAGCCTATGACCATCTGGATACATTCTACGGTAAATCGAAACTGTCTGCAGGACTCTGAGCCGTTACATCCCCTACCGAATCGCCTCTTTGATGCTATCGACAATGTAGCGGACATCATCGTCGGTTACGTATGGGCCGGCAGGAAGACAGAAGCCTATCTTGAAGAGAGCGGTTTCCACGTCGTTGGTGTATGCTGTGGCACCTGCGTAGACCGGTTGCTTGTGCATTGGCTTCCAGACTGGACGGCACTCGATTTTCTTGGCCAGCATGAACACGCGGAGAGCTTCCACATTTTCGTTCGGCTGACAATCGGTCGTCGCACAATCTACGGCGTGAATTACACCTGCAGCTCCGCCCACTGCGGTCTTGATGACCTCCTTGTAGGCATTTTCCTGACCTTGAACGTGAACGGAAGGGCCCAATGTCGCTGCACAGAGCCAGAAATTCGCATCATAACGCGGATCCTCAGGCTGCTTATGAATATGCACGCCCGGGACATCGGCCAGCAGTTCCTCGTAAAGCTTCTGCACATGACGATGGTGAGCGATGTGGGCATCGAGGACAGTCATCTGACCACGGCCGATACCCGCACAGACATTGGACATTCGGTAGTTGTAGCCGATGGCAGTGTGCTGGTAGTATGGATAGGCATCACGAGCCTGTGTCGCATACCACATGACCTCATTGGCGTCTTCTGCATTGCGGCAGACAAGAGCGCCACCGCCGGAAGTCGTGATCATCTTGTTGCCGTTGAACGACAGCACGCCGTACTTGCCGAAAGTTCCGAGCACCTGGCCGTTGAAGCGCGAACCCATGCCCTCAGCGGCATCCTCGACAATCGGAATACCGTATTTGTCGGCAATAGCCATGATCTCGTCAATCTTGTACGGCATACCATAGAGAGCCACCGGGACAATCGCCTTCGGATATTTGCCCGTTTTTTCTTTTCTGTCAATGATTGCCTTCTCAAGAAGCGCAGGATCCATATTCCACGTCTCCGGCTCCGAACCGATAAACACCGGTTTTGCGCCGAGATAGGTTATCGGATGAGAAGATGCGCAGAATGTGAAAGACTGTACACAAACCTCGTCACCGGGACCCACTCCGCAAGCCAAGAGAGCGAGATGAACTGCAGCCGTGCCGGCAGACAAACATACCACCTTCCTGTCAAGCGGCTCAGTTTCATTGGTTTTGCTATTCACGAACGCCTCCAAATCCTTCTCGAAAGCATTCACATTCGGGCCCATCGGCACCACCCAATTTGTGTCAAACGCTTCTTTGACATATTTCTGTTCCCAGCCCTCTTCTGACATATGCGCCAGACAAAGGTAAATTGTTTTTCTTTCCTCTGACATAGTATTATTTATTTTAGAATTTTTAAAATCAGCTACTTAAATACTCGGATCTACACTTCCTCACCGGCGAACTTTACCTTGAAATGCAGCACTGTCGCGAAAATCATCTCGATATCCTTGATGAATGAATAGTGCCTGTAATAATAGCAGTTAAGCCGCACCTTGTCCGGATAAATTACAGTATCATTGTACTCCGTTGCAATCTCCTGCATTGACCGGGAGTCTCCTTCAGCCTGCTTCTTCGCCACATACTCGGAAATCATCTCATCTTCGAGTCGATACTTCAATGTCGCCGGACCAGTAATGCCCGGACGAAGCTTCAGCACATCCCTGTCATCACCAACGAGCTTGTCCGCATAACCAGGAACGTCCGGGCGAGGGCCCACGAAAGACATGTTGCCTATCAATACATCCCACAATCCAGGAAGCTCATCCAATTTATAATGACGCAGAACAGCTCCGAACGGAGTAATCCTCGAATCACCTGCGACAGAAACCGTCGAACCATTATGTTTGACCGTCATCGTCCTAAACTTGTGACAATTAAAGAGTTTACCATCTTTGCCAACACGTTTCTGCACGAAGAACGCAGGCCCGCCAGGCATCTTCACTTTCACCATAATTGCCACGACCACCAATACCGGCCACAAAACGAGCAAGCCCAACAAGGCCACTACTCTATCAAAAATCCATTTAAGTATCATTACCGCTATCGTATTTTTCTACATTCAATAAGTTTTAGAATCAGTTATCATAGGCAAGAACATAAAACTTCTCAGCCTCCAAAAAGCCACTTTTACGGACTAGTGGAGTACTTTCTCTAGGCATCTTTACTAAGTTTTAATGATAGGTCATACCTGTTCCCTATACGAGGAATGGCTTTGAAACGTCCGAGAAGATAGTCTTTTCGGATTTCCTTGTCGAAGCGGACATTATAATCTTCCAATGAATGCATATGACTTGTTCCATTGTCATCCTTGACAATAAACCATATTTCATCCTTCCTGAACAATTTCTGGGTGAGAAGAGAAGACTCATGCGTCGCTACAATAAGCTGGCTGTGCGTACTCGATGACGAACCGAGGAATAAGTCGAAGATGTCATATATCAGATTGGGATGAAGACTACGCTCCATTTCATCAATAATAAAGACATTATTACCCTCAATCAAGTCTATGAGCAGAGGTATAAGGTCAATGATTCGATTAGTTCCATCAGATTCATCCTTCGTATCAAACAAGACCTCTTTCCCTTCATTTGTGAGGTGCTTTGTCTTAAGTTGCTGGAACTTCAGGCCGCTCCCTTCACGCGACAGAACATAGGTATAGTTGTTGATGCCCAATATGCTCCTCACGTTTTCACTCTTGGAATTCATCAGGCGCTCTTTTATCCCGGAAAGGATAAAATCCGGTATAACGACACTGCTCGGCTCGACATCTTCCAGGCATACCCCCACGATTCCTGTCCCAAAATACTTGAGCAATTCTTTATAGATGGTATTTAACCGTTCATTATCATTGACCTCGGACTCCAAACCGACGTTATACTTATCCTCCGGAAAGACGATTTTCAATGTATTGAGAAACCAGTTGTAAACTGAGGTTATATCGCTCAAGCAACTTACATTCTCGGCGACTTTACGCACTATCAGTTCCCTCAAAAACAATTGGTTATCCGGAGTTCCCTTTGCCGTGAAACGGATAAACTGCCTGTCTTCCTCCTTCTCGTTCAATTTCAGCAGCAGAGCCAAATCATAGTTGCCTGTAAATTGCGGATTACGTTCAAATATCTTTTTCTCCGAACGCTTCGTGACTTCATATAGCCACTCTTCCACAATCCGAGTATTATTGAAGACAAATCCATAAGCATAATTCTTGCCGTCAGCCTGAATTTCGAATTCCATCCTAGAATTACTTTCAGCTGAAGATTTGTTCAAACGATATTTTTCATAATCAATCATCTGTCCGGCAGGAAAGCCTTTCACGACCATGAATCGCCCGAAAGCCATGGCCTTGATGAGATTCGATTTGCCAGAAGCATTGGCCCCAAGAATTATACTAGTTTTAAGCACGCTGACGCCATTGATTGCCGGCGCCTTATGCTCTTTTTTCAAAGAGCCTTTGCCTGGAATCATCGAAAATTCAATCCTTTGATTGAAAGAAAGAAAATTCTCTACCGAGTACCTTATAAGCATATCTTCAGATGTTATTTTGGGCAAATATAGTGATTTTTTCACATCTTACTGCAAAGAAGCGATAATCCGACTCATCAATATTTCAATTTTGCAGCTGTTTCCTGTCGCTTCGGCCTCCTGCTTTTCCTAACCAGACAGAAGGGTCTCTGCCATCTCGCGGAGAGGGAGCAGTTTCTTTATCCTGCCCAATTCGCTCTTTTCGAAAGTTGAATAGTAGAGCTCGTAAAAATTGAACTCCGGAAACGCAATGTTTGGCGCTATTTCAGAAAAATTTCGTACTTTTGACATACAGATTAATTTTGCGATTCCCCCAATTTTTCACTTTCGTCGGTGGTTGGGGGAATTCTTTTTCCCTTTATCAAAGTTATGAAACCCCTATTACATTATCAATCAATTCATTAGGAAAATTGAAAACTTTTTTTCGGCATTTCACGACAGTCCCTATTTAGCTTGTAATCTTAACCATTCGGATTCATTTAATCCTACACGGGACAACTGCGCACAATAATTGTTCACAATACGTTGTGCTTGCATTTCTTTTAAGTCCACTACCCACTCACAAGTTTCTCCATAGGAAGAATAGAATACATATTTGTCCTCCTGTTTTGATGCTTGAATAATTGAAGCACCTTCTTTCGGCTTGAATTTCATTGTTTTTATTGCAAACGAAGATTTATTTGTGAATAATTTTAATTCATTATTCACAATTAGCGGATATTCGCCTTCTTCCTCTAAAGGTAAAAATAAGAACCGTCTTTCCTCCTTAATTCTCACCGAATCGCATCTTTGCTGAATACAAACATAATACCTGCCTGCAGATTTTATAACTGTTCCAAGTGTTAATATAGGAGCCTCAATAGCAGGTTGAAATATATTTTTATGATGTGTCAAAATGGCAAAGTCTACATTCGATTTATTCACATCAATATCGTCATATGCAAATAACTCTATGGTATGCGATTGTAATTTCCCCTCGTCTTTATTAGACATATCTTTTCCTGACGCTTCAGCATATTTATCTTTAAGTCGAGATTGCTCAGAACCGAACATTTTTTTTAAAAGGTCTTTCGATTTACCAATAGACACTCCATTTATATTTATCGTTTCGTCTGTAATACGGTTTTCAATCCAGTTATCAACCCAATCCTTTGTATCAATATCTGTTGTCTCCAATAATTCCGAAATAGCCTCGCCAAATAGTTTTATTAATAGTTGCTTGGATTCGAATGTGTTTTCCAATAATATTTTGTGCCCGAGATATGCCGGATCCAATTTGGGAGAAAAGACGCTTAACATTCTGGATGTATTATTCCTTATTGCCGATATTGAAGATAAAGCAAAATTCGACAATAAACCGTTGGTCATGTCTGCAAATTCTTCAACAATCAAGGTCGGAAGACTTTCATACGGTACTATTTTATTTTTCAATTCCGGATTATGTGCAAATTGAGTTTCCGAATTTTGGCTTTTAGCTCGAACTAATATTTTAGAATTTAACGATCGAATAACGCAATCTTCTTTATGAAAAGAACGCTGATTCACTTTCTGATATATACTGTCCGTAATTTCAAATAAATCCGTTTCTCCAGTATACACAATTAACAGTTTCAACATCCCAGTTTGTGATAATAAATCAGATATCAATTTTAATGTAAACTCTCCGCGCGGATCGTCATTATCCGCATCTGCCTCGGGATCTTCGATAAGGTTTCCCTCTTTTTTTATATCTAAATACCAATCTAAAATAACAACATCAGCTTTATTTAGTATAGTATTGTAACTATTAATATCAGAAATGGATTTGGGTGCATATATAGCACAGATTTTCCCCGATTGTGCAAATACATTCGATACATCTAATGCGCTAAAAGCATTATTTGTAATCTCATTCTTATATGCGTTGTCATCAATAAAGACAATATTTTGTATAAAGTTGTTTGCAATCTCTTTCGATTGTTCGATAAATCTGTCAGCCATATATTTATTGCATTTTTTGAATCTTAAAAGTAACCGTAGAACCTTCTTTAGGTTGTACCACAAATATATCATAATTCTCTGCATTCAAAACCTCTTTACTGACACTCAAACCTAATCCTCTTCCATTTGGCTTTCTGGAAAATCTCAATTCAAAGATTCGTTCTTTATCTTGAGGTTTTATTTCAATACCGTTATTGGAAATATATATTCCAGTATCATCCGCATGCAGCCGAATAACTTTTTCAGGAACATCACTTTGTTTCAACCAATAAATGGCATTATCAATAATATTTACAAATACAGGATAGAATGTAGAACGAAATCCGTGTATTTTTCGACCTGCAAACCCGTTAGTATGTTTAAAAGCTATATTGTGTCGATCAAGGCGGGACTTGAATAAATCTATTAAGAATGTTTTAATATCCAATAAAGATATGTCTTCTCTACGTCGATTCAATCGTCGATTTAACGGGGTAAACAAATTTAAATAGCCGTCCAAATGTTCGAAATTCACCTTGATGTTTTTATATATTCCTTCCAATTTGGTATCTACATCCGACCATGCTTTTAAATCTTTCAGACTATGTCGAATTGAATTAACCGTACCGTTAAATTCATGGTGCAATATTCCGACAGCCAATCCTAATTGGCTTAATTCAACGTCCGATTGCAATCGTTCGCGCAATTCCTCCAACTCTTCCGAAGCGGCTTCCGCTATTTGGTCATTTGTAATTATTTGACCGTCTTCGTTTTTTTCAACATAAAAACTTTCAAATTGTCGAATTATACGTTCCATAACATCCGTATTTCGACTACTTATGGATTCTATTTCAGATTCCATTCTCTTGCGTTCCGTTACCAAATCAAAGTTATCGGCTTTATCGGTTGCCAATAATTTGAATTGATCCTTTACGATTCGTATTTGATTATCCAAATCGATTATCAGTTCATTCGTAAGATCCTTAATTTTGCGAGAAACATCGGAAACAACATCATTGGTTTCGCTTTTCTTCTTCTTATTAAGAGACAAAGCCTCGGCTGAAATCAATTCCACCGCTTGCTCTAACCGCTTCCGCTTACTTATTTCCAGATTCAGCTGTACCGTATAATCGTCAATTAGTTGATCGATGCTTTCAGTGATATTCTTAAATATCGTTTGCTCCAGAATTTTGAATTCATTAAGGTATGTATCAAAATCCTCTCTCATTGATTTTGACATTGCAAATCCTTTGGGACTTGTTACCGATATTCTGTTTTTATAATCGGAAACTTTTTGTCTCATGGCGAATTCCAAATCAATTATCTTCTGGCTTGCTTCATCCGCATCGTTAATGTATAAAACCGAATGCAAATCGTTCTTAAAATTCGTAAGTAGCCCTTCCAGTTCGTTTTCGAATTTATGTTCCGTTAGACCGGCAAAAAAGATATCGAGTTCACGAGCAAATCTCTCCTTTTTCGATTTGGCCAATTTATCCCGACGTTCAAGCGCGTTATGGTACGCATTGAACTCGTCTTTCTTCTGATTGAAAAATTCCGATTGTGCCGTTTTGTTTTTTTCGCTGAAAAAATCAGCGGCAAGTTGTACAAAGAAATTTTTTAAAATCGCTTGAAGTTGGCGATATGCGTTATTTTCAATAAAACCTTCGCGTCCGGCTTTCTCCACCAAACCGCTGTGTTCTCGGTCCGCTATTTCAATAGCACCGAACATTCGTCGATAAGAAAAGAAATATGTTGATGCTCGTTTCGAACGATTTTTTTCAATATCCAGAAAATCATAATCGGAGTCACCGTACGGTAGAACTCGAATATTATCTCTATATATGTATAAACCTCCGAATTTATCTCCTTTGGCTTTAATTCTGGCATAATTTTCGACATCTACACGAGAACTTTTCAATTCTCCTTGTAAATACGCCAAGTTGATTTTAAACGGACCACATTCGGTTTCTCTATAATAGTTATCCCGCCAATTTACAATGTGATCATATGTTTTTTCTCCATAAATTTTTACTAATCCCTTGAATTGTCCAAACTCATCAAATTGCCCTTGAAAATGGTGATCTGCCAATTCAAATTCTTCGGTGGTAAAAAAGTGTTCTTTATCTATGATGCTGACAAAACTACCGTCATTCGCCCTATAGTCTCTAAATGAAATGTCAATGACGGGAGTAGGATGATCGGGGGTCATTGTATTGTGAAATCCCATCAACATTTTCTCGATTTTCGTAGCTTCGTCCGAATTGCCGTCTCCCTCTATATCGGAAATAATCGTATCGTAAACCGGGGAGATGAAAAATTGAGTTCCACCACAGCCATTGGTTAATTCAAATCCTTGTTGTAGTTGTAAAGAAAGTTGGTATGGGTCAACTTGAAAAGACGTGATAGAACTTTTTATTTTTTCAAAATCCTTGTCGTCAATAAGTTCTTTTTGATTTAATTTGTCAAGGGATTGTATTACTTCATTTTTAATACTATTAATATCGGCAGCATTCGGCATATGAGAGTATTCTCTTACCGGAATAACAATATCCTCCAAGTTAATCCCCGGCAACTCAAATATCTCCCAATTAATGAAAGCCACAACAATATCATATTCTTTTGATCTTAATTTTGCTTTCGATACGATCAAAACCTGACTTCCTATTGATGCAATAGCCAATCTTCCTATGCCTTTTTCTCCCATGATAGGACGCCTTGGCTTTGATATGTCAATAGGCGGTAAACTGCTTTTTTTATTTGCCAATTTACTTTCGGTCCCGAGCGTAAGCCAACGAGTTTCAAATTCCTCTTTTGTCATACCGAGCCCGTCATCACGTAATACCAGCAAATTGTTACATCGGAGAAAATCTATATCGAATTTATCTGCATACGCATCATGAGCATTTTTTATAAGCTCGTTAATGGCTGTAGGGATACCGGCAATTTGTTGCCGTCCCAATAAGTCGAGAGCTCTTGCCCGAGTTTTAAATTGTGCCATTGTTTTCCAGTGCTTTTATCGTTTCACCTAATCGCCGAGCATATTCACACGGAACTGCATTGCCGATTAATTTTGCCGTTGCGGCAATACTAGTTGTTTTAAACACATAGGTTTTCGGGAATGTTTGCAATGTAGCACCTTCCCGTAAAGAAAGAGCTCGATCTTCTTCCGGATGTCCGAAACGTCCGTTTGAGATACTATAAAATTTAGTTGTAATAGTCGAAGCTGGTCGATGCCACCACATACGCCCGAATGTATCTTTAAAGCAATCGTCTTTCCCTATAAAGCAAGGTAATTGCAATTCCGGATCGTTTGCCCAATCGAGTCTGTTCCCACCGTCGTGTTTGGTCTTTGCCAATCGTTTAAGACATACATCACTTAATCCTGCAACCGTATGGTTAAACACACTATTGTCTTTATGCCCTGCGCTAACTTTTGGAAAACCGTTCTCTTCACCTAAATAATCGGCTAATACGGTCTCTTCATCGTCCGCATTAGGTAAATGTATATTGACATTTTCCAATCGTGTTGCGATAAGAGAAAATCTTCGGCGACTTTGAGGTACGCCGTAGCGACTCATATCGACAACCTTGTAAACGGGATTTTTGTATCCGAGTTCTTCCAATTTTCGTAAAAAATAAGGTAAGATGCTATCTTTATTTGTGATTATGCCCGGAACATTTTCCACTAATACATATCCCGGTCTATAATATTCGATGAACCGAGCAAAGTTTTTTAATAAATCCTTAGATTTTAAGGCTTTATTCTTATCCGTATTAATTATACTGTAAAATTGGCATGGACTGCATCCCACCAAAATCAAAAAGTCGTCATTTTTCCGTATTCCGAATTTTCGCTCAAAATAATTGCTTCTCAAACTCTTTATATTAGTTTGAATGAAAACACTTCCCGGATTATTATATTCATATGTTTCTTTGGCATCTTGATCAAAGTCCACACCTGCTATAACGTTAATCCCTGCCTGTCTTAAACCGCAAGTCATTCCGCCTCCTCCGCAGAAAAAATCGATTGCTTTATATTTGGGTGTTATCATCTTAATTACATATTTGCGTAGAACAAAGTAATTCTTTAATATCAATCTTTAAAGTCTCGGCAATCGTCAGTAGGGTTTCCACCGAAGGTTGAACTTCGTTTGTACACCAACGAGAGACTGTCGATTCATTTTTACCTAATGCATGCGCCAACCATTTCCCGGTTTTACCTTGTTCCGCAAGCACTATTTTCAGCCGATTTATCCGCTTCATTTGCATAACTATTGCTATAATCTGCAAATTTAGCGAGTATATTTAGATATACAAACAGCACGAAACTTATTTATGCTTATCTGTTCTTATCCTCATTTTTTATTCTTAACTTTGCTTTCCGTAAGAGAGTTATTTTGAAAGCGTGATAAACATGGTGTTCCACAGAGGCTTACTAATTTTTTATCCGTTGCCCACACCGCAAGCGGATTCTTTTTAATCTATTTACAGTCAAACAAATAACTTCAGACTGTATCAAATATAACAAAAAAAGTTAAGTGTGAAAATATCACGTGAAATAATCACGTTTTTTGCAAAAATCACCTGCAATAGTCATTCCGCAACCACCCTATTAATTTCCGAATGCGAAAGCCCGAGGAGTTCCAGGATCAGGCAGAGCAGGATGGTGCGAAGCTTTTCTGTTAACGTGTAAAGCGGAAGGCCGTCTAGCGTCTTGGGCTTTTTGGACCGGTCCATAAAATGACTGTAGTAGTTTCGCGAGTCCACTACTGATTCTATGTCAATGTCCATCGAACTTACCTTAGGAATACCAGAAAGGGAATTCTTGATTTCGCTGATTATTGTTGACAATGTTGTCTGCCGTCCATGGGATATATTATGAGCAGTTCTGTAGTCTGCCTCTCTAAAACGCCACCAGACGCCCTCAATTGCCTGCACAACCTGTAGGAAATCAACACTTCCGTGACTATATCACATTAAATGTACCGTCTGGAGCGTTTTCAAATGTACCACTTCATATATGGTCTCTTTTGATTCTGCAAAGTTATTTTTTTGATTCTTCATTCTCATCTTGTCTCCATACTTATGGAAAGCTACTCATAACGAAGGTGATGGTATGAGAAAATAATAGTACCTTTGATAAACTAAGCTTGAAACGTTAACTCAAGCGGATGGTTATCGCCGAAATACTTGGGTGGTTCACTGAAATCCGCAGCAAATGATTGACCGCTACTAACCATTATTATCATAATAATAGCGTTTGCTCGCTTATATGGGCCAAAAAAATGTGCTTAGTCGGATGTTTACGCCACTCGGCTTCCAATGAAAGCGGTTATTGATTGCCAAGTCGAAATTATACCAACCAATTAAGTTCATTAAACTGTTCTAACATCTTATTTCCACATGCAGGTTCGATCTGCCTTACAAACATTATCTTTCCCCTTAACCAGTCTTTGTACAATCCTTTTGTCGTTTTCAAATGTTGATAATGTTCAGATACTCCAAACTTCTTACAAAAATGCAATTCGCGTAATATTTCCTTTTTATACTTTTGCGATACATGCACTCCATTGGTTACAGTCAAACCTGTAACCTCTTGCTTACATCCTTTATAACGTACTTTTGTTTTCATCCGATTCACCTTAAATCCATTAAGATATACGATTTTATAGATGTCTTCAAGAGCTGGTACCTTAACATCATAATTAGCCGAAAATGTTAGATCATCAGCATAACGTGTATAAACTATTCCGCGTTTTTCACAATAATCTAACATCATCACATCCATTCTCGATGCTATAATATTTGATAGCATTGGACTCGTTGGCGCACCTTGTGGTAGTCGTGACTTATATGTACATAAGGCTGTTAATGTTTTAACCACTTCATCTTCATATCCTAGCGAATGAAAATAATTTTTCACACTATCTAGTTCTATTGTATGAAAAAAATTTTTCAAATCAACATTAATTAGCCAGTCATGCCCCGCATGAGGTGCAGCATTTGTCAAGATACCACGTACTTTTTCCTTTTTTTTAAATGATGGCATAAATCCATGAACGCAATTGTTTATTAATAAATCTTTACAAAGTATATTAATATAAATCCACCGCTGCATATTTTTCAGCAAATAATCAGGTGCTTCTATTAATCTGTCGCCACCTGACTTTTTCCTGATTTTGTATTCCGTATAATGTTTCTCAACATTTGTAACCATTCCTTTGAGGGTTTCTACGCTACAGGCAAAATACGAGGCAAGATGAACAAAATCAAATATCACAGGGAGATTTCGCTGGTGCAAACTTCCTGCATATTTAAGACATTCCTCCAAATAATTTTCCGTATGGCTGTTTTCTACGGCAACTTCTTTAAAAAGAGACTCCCAAGTATCTGTCATAGTCATTTACGTAATTGTCACTTTAGTGACAGTGCTGGACAAGCCTTGTTCAGCACTATCAGTGTAATTGTGTTTTAATTTCTGTACGCCCACGGGACATACAGGCAAAGAGTATTACATCTTTACTTAAAGCTAAAATCCTATGACTTCCCCCTGAAAGTCTCTGGTATATACATATAGTCTCTATCATCCACATGGAATAATCCGTTGTCCTTATTCTCAATTCTAAATATCTTAGATGCTTCAACTAGTGCTTTATGGGCCTCATATGTAACTTTATGGTCTTTATCCCACAAGCCGATTCTCTCTCCTTCCTCAAATATAGAAGCCATATCGTCATTAGTCAATCCCATCTCATTGGCTATAACCACTTCCGGCATTTTTTTCTCTAAGCACCTCAACAGATATGTTAATTTTATATTTTTACTTTGGATAATACCCTTCCAATCCGGATTATTCAAATCAACTCCAAAGAACTGAGACAATTTAAAAACCCATCTATTATTGTCCATCCTTTGACTAAAAGCCATGTTTTGTTTTTTTAGCTGATTTCGTGCAATCAAAGGCTGCCAATATTTTACACCATTGTCTTCATACTTATCAACCCATATTATTGGTAGTGTATTGTTAGGAATAGCATGGGCGAACAAAACCAAAGCTTGTGAATTGGAATAGCCTAATTCTCGTCCCCTACATACCTGTTGACCATATTTATAACAGAACTCCCTGATTTTTTTCATCTTAAGATATCCACCAAAAGGTGATTTATTTTTATTAAACGCATGAACTCTGACATCTCCATACAGTTTTACGTATGGGAAATCACGTTCCAACCTTGTTTTTCCTTTGTCCATCAGGATACAGCTCAGAAGGACAATCTTATATGGGGCATTTTCTTTTACAACATTACCTATTGTCCATTCATTATTTATTTGCAGTATCTTTCCGTTTATTTCTTTCTCAAACGTTAGTTTACAGTCTGTTGCAAATGAATCTCCTGAGCCAATTATGTCATCAAGGAATATTATGACATCTTCATCTGTCAAAGATTGAACGTCTATATCCTTGGGATGATTATAATACATTATTCTTTTTATGTTCTTAGACGTTTGATTTTTGAACAGATTTTTTACCAAATATAAAATGACATGTCCACTTTTCCCAGGTTTACCCAGCGGCATAAACAAAACACGAAATGGTTTTTGAATTTCGCCCCACAGATCCTCAAAGATAGCATTAAGTCTTGATAATAGCATTCCCGACAGATCTTCCTCACGATAATACTCCAACTTTTCCAATACAGACACAGCCATTTCTTGTTCGTCATCTTGAAAGTTGTCGAGCCATCGGTACACATCATACAAGTCTAACCTATCGTAAAATCTGTACCTAATAGTATCTACTATTCTTTTCTGCAAATCCTCTGATGGTATTCTCATTCGCTTGATAACTTTATGGTTACACCTATCTCAAAACAACTTAATGATTTTATGATTTCAACTTAATCCTTAAATATTCACGAAGTCTTCGTTTCATTTGTAAACGTACTACTATTTATCGAATTCGAATATTTCCACGTATATTAATCAACATACAATACGACTTACATCCTATTGTAGCATAGATGTTGTAGCATAGATGGCATAGAAATAAGTAGGGATTGTCGTTTAATGTTTTTCAATATGAGCGAAGCAGCAGACAATCCCTTCAAGTTCTGCGTCCGACTCATCAAAATTTCAATTTAATATCTGTTTCCAGTCGTTTCGGCCGGATTTCTTGTCTGTTTTTCAGGGCGAGGATACAGTTCCCCCACAAGAGATTCCATTGATTGCATGTTTCCGTGTCATGAAAATGAGCTCATAAAAATTGAACTCCGGAAACGCAATGTTTGGCGCTATTTCAGAATAATATCGTGCCTTTGACATGCAGATTATTTTTGCGATTCCCCCAATTTCTCACTTTTCTCGGTGGTTGGGGGAATCTTTTTCCCTTTTTCAAAGTTACGAAATTTCTATCACTTTATCAATCAGCTCGTTAGGAAAGTCGAAAACTTTTTAGGCATTTCACGACAGTCCCTAAATAGGGATTGTCGTATAATGTTTTCAATCTGAGCGAAGCAGCGACCAATCCCTTCAATTTCTGCGTCCGACCATCTGGATTTACCTCTATGAAAACGGGATGCTTGTCCGCGATGATCTTCGCATCCATCTCGCTCTGACCTTCTCTCGCCAGCTTGCAGAACTTCCAGTAGTCGTACCCCTCGTCCTCGCAAAACTTTTTCACTGAACGACACCGGCCGTATCTGTGATACTGACGCAGCGCCGCTGCATAATCAACTACGCCCGACTGGGCGGATTCCTGTGCTGTTTGATTCTTTGTTTCCATTTGCCTTGAAATTTGATTTCGGCAAAGGTGAATCCTATTTTTCAAAAGGCAAGGCGGAGAAGTGAACGCTTACTCAGGATTAGGCTGCGACCGCGGCGTATACCGCGTAGGAGGAGAAGGCCTGGTGCTCCATACCAGATTCCGCCTCGTCATCTGCAAGCCACGAATCTGATATGGCATACAACATTTGTCCCGTCCTGTACGGGGTTCACCGAATGCTTACACTTCATTAAATCAGATTACTATCTGTATGCCTAACATATTCGCACTATAACACTAAAAGACAAGTCCTGCCATCACAAAAGCTTCGAGCAAAAGTAATATGGCAAATACCGTATAGCTTTTTGACAAAAAATTGAAAGCATGGTTTTCGTGCATCATCCATCCACGAGTTGTTATCAGTGCAGCTACAATTGCATACAATCCTTTTCCCGCATTTCTTATCATTACAGTCCACCAACAATTTATGTCAGGAGCTTTTCCCCAATGCACAATTATCAAGAGTAAAGCAAAGAAGATAGCTGTAATGGACATCCAATAAATTGCTAGATACCACCATTTTAATCCATTAGGTACTTTAACATCTATATTAAATTTTACTATTTGCCTTTCCTTTGAACCTTTAATCACTATTGATTGCACTTCAAAGTCTTGGCTTGCTTGTCTCTCTATATCATTTCCGTTTCTATCATCTTCAACGGATATATTGAAATCTTTTGGGGCTCTGACATAGAACCAACAGTTGGATATGGGTGCTAATGTCCTATACTTATAGGTAATGCTTTTTTCTAATATTGGTTCAAAGAATTTACATCCTTTATTCTTATCTTTGTTGCTTTGAACAGAATCAAAGTAGCTGAGCTTGATAGATTTTACATTACTTTTGCAAGTGATAAAGCAAGGTTTTCCATCAGACATGTCATAAAGATATTCTACCAATTCGTCTTGCGACTGCTTTAGTTGTGATGCCAGTTTTCCAAGTTCTGTCTTTAAACAATTACTCAATAAATCCATTACTCGTCTACGAGAAACAACTGCTACTTGCTTGTCATCAACGAATATTGTCAACCAACTCAAACGATCGCGCGTATTAAAAAGATAATACTCTCCTTCTTTGAGCTCTTCGGTATTTTCCAACTCGTATTCGTTGGTCATACATACTCTATTAGGCGTTTCAAACTCCATCCGTCTTTTCTCACGTGCCACTTTAGCAATCAAATTACCAAAATTCTGTTCATAGAAAGCCGTAGTTTCCGTCAAAAGTTTGTATATGTTCGGATAAGTGGAGGAAAACATATTCAGATGCAACTTGATTGCATCTGCATCCAAACCATTTATAAAAAAAGCAATCTCTCGTTGTCTTGAATCATTGAAATCCCCAAATTGTCCTATTTCTTTCATAATATTCTTAATGGACAAACAGACATGCATCTATCGCAATATCCATCTGATATCATGCACGAATGTCGTACTTTCTTTTGTTTATCTACAAGTTGTTCAGAAAAGATTGCACCTATATCGTGTCGTGACAAAAGAATGGCTTGTTTCACAACTTTCATGGTTTTTATAGCTTCAATCATCACATTTTTGTCGATTGTAGATATTAGGTGTTCATTTCTCGTCACACAATTTAATATGTTTGCAACACCCCAATATGCCATAAATGAGGCTCCAATAGCAGAACTAATATGATCCTGACCTATAGATGTATCTGTAGGTATAGGGCCTAATGGCATTATAGGGGAATCAAACTCTCTTAATAATTTAGCATGTCGCTCTAGTTTATCAATGGAAATGTGCCCGACATTCTCTACTATAATCTTGACTCCCTTGCTTTTCAAATACCTAGATACAGCCAATTGATGTTTGGTTTCTGCTATATGAACTTCATCACACGCATCGAATATATTCCCAGGGCGGAAAGTCGTTCCCAAACTGATAGTTATATCATATTGCAATGCTATATCAATTATTTCATCAATATGTTCAAGAAATAGATTTTTCTTACGTTTATTAATCTGCATATCATAAAGACATATTCCTCCGCCCCTGCTTGTTATTGGCATTTCTCTGCTTTGTGCTATTTCAAACAAATCAAAATTTGCAGTGAAATGTATTGTAACAAAGGAGACCCCATCTTTACCCAATTGAATTAAATATTCTTTACAAGTTTGCCATTGCAGACCATTTTGTCGTGTGAAAGGCATATATGAAAGTACGGTACCTACATGAATGTTTAATTCCTCCTGTACTATTCTGTACAATGGTATGTCCTGTTTTATGAGGCTCAAATCCATCATCATATCTGGTATAACTCCAGAATCTTTGATTGCTTGAATCTTTTCTTTTTCCTCCTGATAGTCCGCAACTGTATTTGCCCCTATGTTACAATTGATGTATAAGTTGTCATTTGCGATATCCATGTCATTGCACGATTTTTAAGCATCCATTAGTTTCAAAAAGTTTTCAAGGAACTATGTAGGGATTGTCATTTAATGTTTTCAATCTGAGCGAAGCAGCCGCCAAACGCGCCCTTTGTTCTATCCTGTCCGCCAGCTGGACCACGTTTGCCGTGTGGATGCCGAAGAAGATGAACAGGATTTCCGTCCGCTTCGTCCTGGCCTTGACCCTTCGGAGATCGTAGTGCTCTTTCTGTGTCCCGAATGAGCCTTCCATCGCAGTCGCCCTCACTCTGGCAAGTTCCTTTCGGACAAGGTCTTTCTCAATGCCGCCTTCAACATAAATATCAATATCCCCTGATTAGCGAAGAGAACAAAGGTCAGCGTTCTCCACTGATCTATAGAGAGTAGCTACGCCTTGTCCTTTCAGTATACTTGTTTTGAATCCCTCATTAATGAGGAGGTTTTGTAACTCAGTACACCTTTTATTCAGCAATTCGTTCTTTTTCTGGATGCTTACGGCAACTCCTAACCATTGCATCCTCAATTGAACAGGAAGATTTGTCGTTTGTTCTGGATGCTTAGTATTCAAATACTGAACGCCATTGAAACAAATACCGATTATTGTATGTTTTTTAGCTAGCGCAAATAACTTAAACCATTCCTGGGCCGAAGGGATAGAGGATAATTGTTCTTCAGTACGTATTGAGATTCGAATAAGTTCGAAAAATAAATTAGTCCTTCTCCTTTTTTTCTATGAATACTATTTTTTTAAACAGTCCACAAACTAGATTCATGCACGTCCAAAAAATTGAAGAAACCAAATTCATTCTTTCTACATCATGCCATAGTTTATAATGCCAACGTATCAGCGTAAAATAACCATGTGATGAAATAGAACCGGTACGGCCGCGGCGATATTTCGCGAGGACCTCATCCAGTAGATAACAATCAAACGAGCGACATATCTTCAACCACATCGCATAATCATTGTTCTTTTTGATATCTGCTATCTGTACAAGCCCCACCTTTTCCCGATTATACATCACGGTCAAGCATCCAGGCCAGCAGAATGCGAACATGCCGAGTTTAGTTACATGTCTAGGACCGCCAACCACTATTCCCATTTCATGTCCATAATTATCAATCTCCTGATATCGGGTGTATGAGAAATCATAATTGTGTTTGGTCATGAAATCCAGCTGTTTTTCCAGCTTTTCCGACTCCCACAAATCATCCGAATCCAGAAAAGCAATCCACCGCCCAGTCGCTCTGCGTAAAGCATTATTTCTGGTAATGGCTGCTCCTGAGTTTTGAGGATTGCACTCATACTTGATTCGTTTGTCAGCCTCCATAAACGGCGTTACAACCTTTAATGTATTATCTTTCGAGCAGTCATCCTGTATAAGCAGTTCCCAATTCTGGTATGTCTGCGCCTGAATACTCTTTATTGTCTCCGCGATAAAATCAGCACATGCCCAAGTGGGAGTTATTATTGAGACTAATCCGTAATCTTGCATAAAAAGTTATTTTGTTGCCTTTGGTAACTTAATCATGCTTCCACATTTCTTCAGGAATTCATCGGTATAGAAATCCATTATAGCTCCATAAGAAGTGAATGTCATTTCTCCGAAATAAATTTTTCCATTTAAGTTGTAGAGATCGACTCTAACAATAGGGAACTTGGCAGACAACTTTTCTGCTACTTCAAGCATATGTTCATAGCCAGCTGGTCGTGGCATAGGATCAGCCAAAGAAAAATCAGGTGTTACGCGACAATATTCAGGATGAGCATTCCAATCTCTATCATAAATCATAACCTCCGCACCGTCTTTATTGCGAACAAAACGGTTCATACAAACCCAAATAAACTGGGCCTTTCCATTACAGCACCAAATCTTATAGTCTATCAATGTCGAGGAATACTTTTCAGATACAGGATCATTTATCAAAAGTTCCTCTGCAACTACTCTATGAGGAATGCGAGTATAATGCAACTCTGCGGCACTAGTACAGATATGTTCGTCCAATTCATTTTGAATCTTAGTGCGAATCCCTTCAAGGTCAGCCTTTGCCTTGTCTCGTACAACAACGACGTCACCCGAGCCATGAGTAGGCTTTAGAACAAAAGCATTAGGTAACTTATTGAAGTCGACTTCTGCCATAGAATTATATAATCCATACTGCGTTACAAGTGTGTCTTCAAGTCCACATTCCTTGATATACCCTCTCACTTCGTTCTTATCCGCTAAGCGACTCCACTCCGTTGTGTCTGAATGAAGAGTCATCCACAGGATTTTCTCATTCAAATCCTGTGGATTTCGGAGATTCGCAAAACGTTTCATGCGAAGCAAATAGCGAATCTGAATCATTGTCGCAGGCATCTTTGGATTTAGCCAAGTTACCAACTTAAGTATTGGTGTTATCAGTTTTTTCTTTTTTGGTGATGTGATAAAATGCATATTAACAAAAATTTTATGTTTGTCATTTAATATTCTTATTATGAGCAACTATTTGATTCGACTTAACTCGCCCCGCTCATTATTTTTGCAAAAATCTTCGTTTTATAAAGTCCTTCAACAGACATTTGCCTACAGCAGGATGTTTAATTATATTGTTTATAATATATCTGTGATTGGCTTTTCTGTAAGTCGCATAGTTTTTACTTATTTCAGCATGATACTGCTCTGAGTTGTCGTCTTTCTTAAGAACTTCATTTAGATAATCAAATCGCCATTCGACAGGTATCTTAGATTCATCTACAACAACGGGAGTACAGTCGTTCTCAATATGTATATATTCTACACTTGGTCGTTTCGTGTCAAGATCAAACTTCACTACGGCTCCAATTTTTGTAGGCTTCCAAGCCATTTCGAAAATGAAGTTGCCAAGTGAATAGAATATATATTTACCATTATACTCCTCATAACCTTGTAGCACATGAGAATGCATACCTATTATAAGGTCAAAACCCGCATCAATCAGCTTGTTGCGTGAATATTGGACGTTTCCTGATGGCACGGAGTTACATGCTTGTGTGCTTCTACTGCCTTTCTAGGTGTAGGTAGATTGGGCTGACCGATATTTAAGCAATAAATTTCCATGCCTTTATCTTCGGCTTTATATGCAATGGAGCTATTCCCGTATAGGGGATTGAGGAATTTCAAAACCCTTTTGTGATATTTGAAGTTCTGTATTTAAATTTTTCATGTTTAACGATTGCTGATATTAAAAATACGACGGACACCACCTATGACACATTGCTGATGTTCTACTCCATATCTGAAATTAAACTCAACGAGGATAGCTCCGTTAGTCGTTACTGCGATATCAAGCGCTATATCATTGAAATCAATAAGTTTATTTGCTATATCTTCTATTTGTTTTTTTATTGTAGACCAGTTTTCTATTTTTGTGCCAACAAATGAAAATCCAGAATCAGGATGGCTGGTTATCTCTCCACCTCCATGTTCAGCAGTTGCTCTTTCTGCAAAAGCACCAGTATTTACGTCTATTTTAATAGATATTCCTCCTTGTGCACTATTGTCAACTTCTTTTCCATTACGACCCATGCGAAGAATACAAGTCTTCACTACCATCTTGCTTCCTTCTTTTTGGACAACTGTTCTAATGGTATTTACACTTGAACTATTTATAGCCATAAACTGGTCACATTGAATAATATTTTCTTCTACAATATATAGTTCGTTGTCTAATAACGCTTCGTGCAAACTATTTATAGAAGGTATATGTTGACCATTAAGTACATACGATTCATTATAACGTTTCAATACAATGATGCCTGCACCTCCACAATTGCCTGTTGGTTTAAAGAAAAGCTTATTTCCCTTCTTGCCCAAACATTCTGCAATAACAGTATTTAAGTTTATTTCCTTATTCTGCATAAGGTTCGTACATCTGCCATTTTTCACAACAGCAACTACCTTTGCAGTTGGAATATTCCTTTCTTCAAAGAGGATAGCTTGGGTTAGTTTATCACCATATTTAATTGTATCAATACCATAATGGTGCTTCTCTATATTTTTATGAAAATAATAGGTTGGCACATAATCAAGAATCTCATCATCAGTCAGATGTTTGTACTGTAGTCCATAGCGATAGTAATGAAAAGTTCCCAAATGCCAATAATCCTTCACAAGTTTCTCTTCCTGTTTAATTTTTTCTGGAGTCTTAAGTTGAGCGGGATTATTAACTTGTTTCTGACATTCTATCTCTTTATGCCATTTGAACCACTCAAACCAATAGAATATCCACTTGTTTTTTTTGAGCTGTCGAAAAATCGCTCTTCTTATATATGCTGAATTCATGTTATTTTGCGCTTATTACCTCGTCAATAATATCTTTAGTAATATTCCCAAAAACAGGACCGTTTGCTATTTGGTGAAAGAACAGACCTCCATAAGCCAAGTTTACTTCAATAAGGATAGGTTCCCCATCTTCAGTAATGCTTAAGTCCCATGAAGTAAGACGAGAGAATGATGTTATACGAGGAGCAAGTTTGCATACTAAATCCTTGCATTCATCAAAATTTGGGATTACGCTATCTGAAAATACCGCTCCTGAAGTAGGATGAGTATTCTCAAACTTTTGTCCGGTCATATAATTATATGCACAATTCTTTAATCTTCCTGTTTCATCAATACCACAGAAAACACCACCAGAATGTCCATTATCGACATTGCTTCCGTTAGCTCCCATACGAATAATAGACGATAGAACTCTGACTTCACCATGCCAATTCAATGTCAGTATCCTAATTGTATTAATACTTGTAGGGTGAAGTTTTGCCATTTCAGAGTGCTGCTTTACACATTCCTGTATAACAAAGTCAAAATCTTTTTTCAGTATATTTTTCAAGACTTCCAACGATTTCGTAGAATTGTCGTTTCCCCAAAAATATATACTTTCTCCCCCATTTGCATTAGTACTCTTTTTTATCACTACCGAACCTATTTCAACACAAGCTGAGAGAACTTCTTTTTCTGTTATCAATTCGTATGAAGCAGAAATAAATTGACCATTTTCTTTTCTGGCTACTGTTTTCGGCTGTTTGACATCTGAAAACAATAGATCATATAGATTTTTGTCATCAATATATCTGCAATCGATTGGTTTATTAAAATAAGGATCAACAATGGTGTAATATATATCATCTGGTATATACCTTGAATCCACCTCGTCGTGTCCTGTTTTATACAGTTCAAAATATTTATAGTTAAGTTTTATCCCTCCCCATAAATTTTTGATGTTCTGTATTTCCTTTGCAGTTAAGGGGGGTGAACATCTTTTTTTGTTTTAACTCTAAGTCTGAATCTTTTTGACGAGACTTTCTAGTGCCCCAAACACCAAGGGCTTCCCAATATTTTAATAAACTCATATTTCTTTCTATTACTTATATAATCCAATTTCCTTGAACAAATCTATTGAAAGAACTTTCTTATAGTCATACTGCTGAATGTATTCATTGCAGTTCTTTTTCATTTTGTATAAATCAATTTTCCCTGAGATGAATGCTTCCATGTTATCTGCAATTGCTTTTTCATCATGCGGAGGAATGATCACTCCCGTCTTCCCATCTTGCACTACATATTTGTTCTGGTTCCAATCTGTTGCTATTATTGGAATTCCAGCAATATTCGCGTCTATCACAACTCCAGGAAAGGCTTCTCCTGCCCAATAAGTAGGGAATAGCAGAACATCATACTCGGACAGCTTCTTGTAGGCGTCTTCATTCAGAAGGTTAAGGAAACCTTTATATTCCAATCCTTCATGTCTATTCATTATTTCTTTGAATTCTTCTTTAAAACCAGGAGCAATGTTTCCATAAAAGTCGATGGTAAAATTTGAATATCCTTTCTTCTTCAATATTTCAGAAGCTGCCGCTATTTCCTTAATACCTTTATCAGGATGTATTCGCGAAAGAAAGACAAATTTATGATTGTTATCTGTTTTCGGTTGAATATTTGGGCGGAATATTATAGGTTTAGAGTTGGGTACATATTTAGCATTATAAACACCTCTCTTCTTAAGTTCCTCTACCATTGATTGTCCCTGTACAAGGATTCGTTTCATTCTATTAAGGGCTTCCACTTTATACATGCCTTTGTCGATACCTTCGGATATTCCTTCACCTACAACCCAAAAATATACATTTCGATGAATAGGTATGTAATAAAGGAGGTTTATCAAATGTCTGACCGAGGCACTCGCAGAAAGAACAACTCCCGCGTTCTGATTTAAAAGCATGACGAGCACAGCCTTTAGCAATATCCAAGGTCTTTTTTGCCAATTAAATGTATCAACTGTTATTACCTTATCAAACAACTCTTTATACCGTTTTATGAAGAGCTGGTTTTTCATTGTTTCTCCGCAACATGGAGCTTTCCCTTCATGTATTGCGCCGATTAATACAATCTTATTATTTTTCATATATTAAATACATTTATATATTCCTTTGCGCATCTATCAATAGAATACTTTTCATTAAATTCATTCAGACAGCTAGACCTCATTGAATTACGTTTTTCCTCCGAGGCTTCAACGAACATCTTTATCGCTTGCATATATGAATTTTCTGAGACATCCTTCGAGAGAAAACCTGTTTTACCATCGGTTACGATATTAACACACCCTCCAACTGGTGTTGAAATTACAGGAGTCCCAACAGAGAACGCCTCTAAAGCAGTTATCGGAAGACCTTCCTGTAAAGACGATAAACAAAAAGCATCCGAGATAGACACATAATCACGCACATTGGTCTTTTCACCAAGATACACTATATTATCTGAGGAGTGACGTATAATATATTGAACGATTTCTTTATTATCACCACGACCAAGAATCAACAATCGAATTTTATATCCTTCCTGCAATAATTTCTCAACTGCAGAAATAAGCATTATCTGATTTTTAACTGGATGAATACGACCAGCATGAATGAAAAGGAAGTCAACACCCTTATGATACTTATCCCACAACTCCACAATATTCGTATCTTTAGAATAAGAAGTTGTACCGTTTGCTATCATCCGAGTATCATAGCCATAAAACTGTTTGAAGCTCAATTCTGATTCTAAAGAAATAGTAATAGGAGTCATCAAATTACGCCCAAACATAAACTTACGAACCCACTTTTCAATACCCTTTCCCGCCTCTCGTTTTGCTTCAGAATGAATTGTTGCGAAATATTTACACTTCCGATAACAGAGAACCGAAAGCAGTCCATATTTAATTGAGCCAATATGGAAGTGAACAACTGCGGGGCATTCGTTTTTAATAAATTTAAGTAACTTTAGAAATGTACTCCAATCATTACCGACCTTTTTTCCAAGATGAAACTTCTCAACTTCTGAATCTAGTTGAGAATACAGCAAATCATCCTTCTCTGGTTTAAACAAAGTTACAACCTTTACATCATGCCCCATTTTTTCGAAAGTATTAGACAAATCAACTACCATTTTCTCAGCGCCTCCGGATTTTAAATGAGGTATTACTTCTATGATTTTCATATTATTGTAATTTTTTTTTAACTAGATTAAGGACCGTTTCTTTTTCTTGTTTATCAAGGACCAAAAAGAAAAATAGTATTGATGAAATTGATGTTGAAACTATTGTTATTACAATTATTCTAAGCCACCCATCCATCATCAATTTACTGAGCCACAATGGTATTGGCAAACATAATATCGTAAATGCGAATAATGGCAATATAAGTTTTACAGCATATTCTTTCAATTTTATATCAATTAGTTTATTCAACGCCCATAAACTTCCTATCTGCACGAATATCGTCATTATGAAGTATACTACAAAGACAGACTCTGGAGGTAGTCCTAATCTTAGGGATACTATTGAGACTGGAATAATAAGTAAATTTATTGAACTAAATACTATTTCATACGTTTTCATTTGTCCTGTTGCATAGACAACATTAGATAGAGGTGTATTAAGATTATTTATAAAATTTGTAATAATAATAAGTATTACAAAAGATGCTGTATGTTCTGGGACAATTTCGCCCAACCAGACGTGTAAGACAAAATTAATTTCAATGCACAAAGGAATAGCCATCAGAAGCATAAAAAAGAAACCCAGTTTACTCATGCTCAACATCAAACGAATAGTTCGTTCACTATTGCCGCTAGCATAAGAAGAAACCATTTGAGGTTTCGCAGCCACACTGATATTTGTGACAAAACCTTGTAGCGCAGAAGACACTTGATAGGCAATTCCACGAGCCGCGTTAACGACTGGGCCAAAAAAGAGATTTAAAACTATATTTAAGCCTTGTTCACGTGCAACGCATGCAAAAGTTCCTAACAAGCCCCAACCTGAAAAACCCAGCATGTTTAAAAGAAGTTCTTTTGAAATTCGTTTTTTCCTCTTGACAATATCAAATTTTCTAAAACAATAGAGAAAATACATCAAGAATATAAATACTGATATGCCAAATAAAGCTAGTCCATAGCATATTAACTTATCGACTCGAGAATACCTAAGAGTGATTGCCAGCAATAGTTTTAAAAGCACATCCATTATTCCAACTAGTGCAAAAAAATTCATCTTTTCATGCGCCATTACCATCGCTGTAAATGGAGCTTGGAGAATAACAACGACAGCAGACGCTACACTAAAGTGGAATATACACAGTGCCGCATATAGACGATCTGGTGGTATAACCATTCTATGACTAACATATCTAACACCTATTGTCTCAAGTAGAATAAGTACAACAACCGCCAACACGCCCTGGATAAGTAATGCAGCGTTAAACACTCTAATTGCACCATCTTTCCCGTTTTTCTCGTTCTCAAAATTATAAAAACGCTGAATGCCATTTGCCATCGAAGTGTTCAGGAAGCTAAACAATGACACAAATCCGCATACGACGTTGTTTATACCAAAATCCTCTACACCTAAAACTCTTAAGAATACCCTTGATGTATACAATGAGACAAAGAGCACAAATAACATTCTTATACTTAAAAAAATCGTGTTCTTTGCAATAGCCTTATTATTACTTAGTGCCATATCTCTTTCTGAACAACCATTTTATACGTCTAATCTTCGACATCGGCATAACACATCTAAAAAATGACCTGAATGACATTATAATCCTCTGACTTGCAGCAGCTTTTTTCTCATCCTCTAATGCGAGACTTGCTGCCTTTTCAAAATCTTTACTTACTCGATATTCAGATTCAAATACATCTCTTTTAATATGTTTAATCGAAGGGGATTTCAATTGTTTCTCATATTCAAATGCCTCTCGCATCGGCCGCTCCCTCAGTGATATTGCTGAGCCTAAATCATGCAGAAGGTCTGCTCCCCGTAGAGAATTTTGCAAAATACAACTAACGTTTCGCGAATTATAATCAATAGGAGTAACATTACCTAATCCAGAAAAATCTCCAATGGTAAGATCAGAAATCCTATCTGCTCTGGCATAATTGCATGAGTAACAATTTTCACGATAAATCAACGCCCGATGGTAACCCAATTGATAGTTATCTCCAGATAAGACTTTCTTTTTATAGAATTCTTTACCTGCATTATCCTTTAGCGTAAATGTAAATGTATCTGTATGATACTTCGGGTCTCTAAAACACAGCAATGAAGTTCGCTCATTTTTCAGAGATTCGACAAATTCAACATGCTGCTGTAAATAAGCCGCAGGTGGCATTCCGTGACAAATAATATCAACAGTAACAAGATTCTCATAGTCTTTTTTCAAAAAACCATAAAGACCTGCAACTTGACAAGGAACGCCAATGAAAAGAACTGGCACTCCAGCCTGTAATTTGCGTTTTACAATTTTATAGATACTAACAGTGTCACTAAATGTATACTTAGAATTTTGTGTCGCCTGAATGTCAGATTCGACTTCTATCAGAACATAATGGCATCCTCCATCTCTTTCATAAACCACCCCAACCGCAACACCACCTTCTTTTATCCAATAACGATAAAGTTCGTATGCAATTCCTCCAGACGCAGACATAGTTCGCACTTTATCATCATTGCTCCATGCTGCCCAAACCTTCTGTGGCTGACGAAATATTAGCTTACAATTATTAGGGCATGTATTCTGACATAAGCCACAATTAACGCATTGTGTCTCATCTACCACAGGATATAATGAGTCAAGAGCATCTGGACACATCGTGATACAATTTCTCGGGCATATATCCCTACAAGCAGCACATCCTGTACATTTATCATGATCACAAATAATCTTATTCATTATTTACAAAATTATGTAAGACTTCTAATGAGTCATTACGGAATTCTTTAACCTTAAGATTTATGGAACTATAATCTATCTCCGTCATTTGCAAGACATCTTTTCCTTCACCTGCGCACATTGCTACTCCCAGTTTCTTTGCTAAGGTATTCATGCGAGATTTATGAGCTCGATTAAAATATACAAACTGTTTATTGAAATAAATTGAGAATAACATTCCATGATATGATGCTGTAACAACCTTTTTCGCATAATAAATTAACGAGAGAAAGTCAGCAATAGAATATGGACGAATACTCTTAACACCCTTGAATGGTCTCCCATAATTTATAAATAAAGCTTCACATCCATAGGATTTAGCAATCTTATTCACAGCATGAATACAGTCCCGACTATCATTATCAAAATACGCCAAAACATAATTTTTATCCTTGTACTTATCAGATTTATAACTTAACCACTCTTCAGATGTGAGGAGCATTGTTGGATCACATACAACATGAGGACGGATTCCAGTCAACTCTTCTATCCAATCAGCAGATTCTTCTTCGCGTACAGCAATACCAGAAAATTCCTCAAGCATAGGTTTCACCAACACTTTTTCTTCTTTACTCCATGGATTTCCAATTGAAGAAGCAAATGCATATTTCTTATTATTCTCGGAAACAAAGTCGAGAAAATAGGTTGTGTCGCCTTTAGTAATATCCATTCCCCATACGATATCACTTCCGACTATTATTCTGTCATAATTGTTAGCAGATTTATAAACAGTATTCCTATCATATGGGCGACTTAGTTTCGCTTTCTCATTAAGAAAAGCCATCAGTGCATCATACTTGGATTGAATATCTCGGCTAAACAACACATGTTTCGCCATCTCTTTAAGTGTCATTGAGAAAGAAAATGGCGCAGGTAATTCTTTGTTGGCTAATGCCTTACATTTATAATCAATTAACTCACACTCGTGCCCTAATTTTTTTATAGCATAATACAAAGCATAGGCTTGTAATGTAGAACCAAAGTTAGTTGTCTCATGAAATGTTATAATACCGACTCGCATTTTACCCTTGTTTTATAGTAATCTTTCAAAGTTATACCTCTATATCCTAAATCATGTGCATAAGAGAATATGTAATCCATAGTTTTGTACAATTGTTCAACGGACTTTGAATCTGGAAAATAAGGACTTCCTCCAGGCATTAATTCAGAGGAATGAATCATAAATTCTACATAATCCAAATCCTTTCTCCTTGACATAACATTCAAGTAGTATCTCATCTCCCTCAGCAACGAGCTAGCTGGCCTTAAATAGATACCATGCCCTTTTATAATGCACTTCGCAAGGTGACGGAAAGTTCCCGCTATTGGTAACCTTGATTTCATAACGGAAATAGGGACTTCCAGAACACCATTAATTAGTGTAGGGGTATCTGGAACGTTTGTATAATCAGACCCTCCCATAGTCACTCCTTTTTGAGATTTCCAACTAGCGCCCGCCGTATGAGAACAATCAACTAAAACCCCATATTCTCTCAGTATTTTAAAATATCTCGTATCCATCGCCCACCTACCGGCTCTATGAGAAACAGGGATAACTGAAAATTTTTCTTTTAAGAGGTTAAATATTGTTTCAAACTTATCACGCATAATATCTTCCGAGTACTCTATCAAATAAGGATTTCCTCCATACGGTCCTATCAAATCGACCAATGGAGGATTATTCCACGCATGGAGATGAATTCCAATCTCACAACTTCCGTCAACCAACCACTTCGTTGCCTGCTTAACGAATGAATTATTATTTGCCATCTCATAATTTGTAAGGTACACTGGTTTAAACCCGTACTTTTCACACAATGCCTGGAATGGCTGAATAAAATCAGCATTTTTAGTCGAAATGAAATCTCCCAACTTGTAAGACCAGAGGTCGTCACCTTCAGTATCTACAGTAATAATAAAATATTTACACATAATAGTCTTCATTAATTCTAATCATACACGACGCAGCCACGAACGGGAACATCAACGGATATGGGTTAAGAAATTGAATTGATTGAACAAAGATTAGACTCGCAATAAATGGAGCAAAAAGAATTAAGTTTTTCTTTATTTTGAATTTAATATATTTTTTAGCAAATCTTATAACGACCACAAGGTAAGTTATAATACCTACAAGTCCAAAGCTCACAAAGATTTGCTGAGTTCCATTGTGAACAGAGTTCCAAAGTTGACACACTTGTTTATAATATGTTGCTCCCGTTCCAAACATCATGTAACGAAAATCACTAAAAATTAACTCATTATATGCTTTAAATAATGGAAGCCTGCCACCGGCGGATTCCACATTATCATTCTCCATTCTATATTCGAATACATTCAATACTTCATCTAGTAATCCGGAATATAACCCTACAATTAATATAATAACACTTATAATAAGGAATGAAAGTACAGATTTGATGTCGTTAGAATTACTATATAGATACCATAATACTATCATTGTAAAAAGCAATATCCAAGTTCTAGAAAAAGTCAGCAATCCGAAGACTACCCCCACTCCGATCATAAAAAAGACTAAACTCCTGCTTACAATATGTTTGTTCATAAAAACAAAAGCAATAGAAATAAGAACAATAGCATAATATGCAATGCAGTTAGCATTCATCATTAAATGATTCATCATTTGTTCTGTATCATAGTTTCCCATTCCAGCTCCAGATCTCAATTCTCCGCCAACGAGAGCTAAAAAACCATAATCTAGAATAATTCTCAAATATACCACACCAAGCGCAAAAATGCTTCCCATTGAATAACATATCATACACACCCTTCTGTCAATATTTCTATCATCTGAAAATATCATCAAGAAAAATAAAAATAAAAATGACAAAAACGAGAATATTCCAGAGATGTTATAATCAAAGTTATAACCAATAGTATGAGTGATTTCAAGTAAAGCTAAAATACTGAATGGTAAGATTTGGGAAATATTTAATTTAGATTGTTTGACAAATATAATTAGTCCAACCAACAAAAAAATATAGCCCGGGATTCCGACCGAAAGAGGTAAGAGGAAATATGCAAATGAGTACATATTTCGTCGATTAAAGAATACCATAAAAAGTGTTATTATACTCGCAATAGCCATACCAGGAATAGTGATATTTAAAATATCTCTTGCTATAATTAGCGAAGCTACAGCAAGTACACTGGAACATAATAAAAATGGTTTTCTATTTCGCATATTCAAATTAACGTCGTTATACCACACTGGGAAATAATTCGTAACCGTTCCCGCACACCCATATTGACAAAGCAACACCACGGCTGCGTGGCACAGTCTATCCTTTAAGGCTTTCGCCGTATTTTTCTGATTCGTTTTTCTTTTGTTCAGTTAGACAAGTTTCAGAAGACTCTTGTCAAAGTTCTGCGGCAGCAGGTTCGGCAAGCGGTCCTCCGGCGTGGTCTTGATGTTGTTCAGCACATACGTCAACCACTGCTGAGGATTCAGGTGATTCATCGCACACGTCTCAAAGAAGCCGTATATCATCGACGCGCGCCATGCGCCCATGAGATTCTGAAAGAACAGGGATGTCTTCCTGCCCTTCACCAGCGGCTTGAACCCTCGTTCACACGCGTTATTGTCTATCGGCATCATCGGGATCTTCAGATACGCCATAAGTTCCTTTCTCCGTTTTAACAGATAGCCCAACGCTCCCGATATCGCACTTCCCTTCGGATGCAGATCATATTCGGCTGGCGCCCACGATACGAAGGCCGTCATATCGGCTTCTCCTGCCCCATCCGGATGTCCTTCTTGCGTTTTCCGGTCAAACCCTCAGCCTTGATATACCGCTCAACCATGTTCAACAACGTGTAGAACCCCAATCCAATTTTCGACGGCAACGGGGCCTCCGCTTTCGATTCCTCGAACTCTCGACGGGCATGAGCATTACATGCGCACTCAGTTATCCCGTTCTTCTTCAGCCATTTGCTCCAGCCCGAATAACCGTCCTTCTCGAACGCCTTCGCGTTTGTCATATCCTTGCACAGCAGCTCCAGGTCTTCGGATGCCCGGCCATGGCTCAATATGTTTCCGTCCATATCCACACGACTGCCGACGTTGAACAGTGCGGCATTCTTGTCCAGACACACCACATGCGCCATATAGTGCTTGTCGCACTTGTGAGTCTCCGTGTTCACTATACGCACAGGTGAACCGTCTCCCAGCAGATACTCTCCTTTTATCACATCATAATAATGCAGGTCGAACAATGGCTCCAGAAGGTCGCATGTCCGCGCGTGCAGCTTGTCCATCAGCTGACGGGAGATGCTGAGGCCGTTTCGCTCATGGCGCTTCTCCTGGGTATATATCGGATCGCAATCCGCGAAGCGTTCCACCTCCATCTTGCCCACCAGTTCCGGTGACGCGAAGCTCTTCGGATATGGACGGTAGTCCTCCACCTTCGCCTGTATCGGAACCGCATCCGGATTCCCTCTCTCCACAAACACCGGCAGCTCATATCTCATCGCCTCGTGCTTCTCCGGAGTCAGCACCAGTTCGTAATGGGCATCTCTGCCTGACTGTTTCTTTATCTCCACATAGCGTGACGGGTCCTTCAGGTATTCCCTAGGATAGAGCACGACCGGTGCGCCATGCTGTGGCAGCGAGCGGAGATATGCCGCGTCCACCATCCGGCATTCCGACTCGGGATCGTCTTCTCCGGTATCCTTTGGCCGCTCCGATTCTTTCGCCAGACGCTTGAGTTCCATCAGGCTCTTTACCCGGACAACCACCTCCTTGGCCGACTTATACTCCTTCAGAAGCTTGTCGCCGACCTCCAGGCCGTTTCCCTCCAGCACCGAATCTACCAGCGATAGCACATCGTCATCATGCAATTTCTCACTTGTCGAGCCGAAGAGTTTGCGCAGGCAATAACGAATATGACGGTCTTTGGATCTGCTGCTTTTCTGGAGCTTCTTCGCCGACTCGACAAGGCCTGACACACTTTTCGCAGTCATTTCAGACATGGTCAATTTCAGCTCGGCAATCGCGCGTTCCTGTTCTTCCGCAGGACCTCCGACAGAGGCGACGAGACGCTTGAAGCTCTCCAACACGGACACTTCTGCCTCCACCATCTGCGCGTTGAGCGAATTCCGGACCTCCTCCACCCTGCGCTGGAACATCAGATCGCGCTCTTCCAGGATCTTCGCATACTTGGCTTCCACGCCCTTTATAAGTTCCGACTTCTGCTCGTCAAACCGGGTCTTGTCCGCGGCGAGTCTCTTGACCGCGGCATTCACGGAGTCTGTTTTCAGCTGAAGCCCATGCGCCTCAAGTTTAAGTGAACTTTTCTCATCTGCAACTTCTCTCTTCTCCTCCTCAAGTTCTCGTTTCTCCGCTTCAAGTTTTCGTCTCTCTGCCTCATACTTCTTTTCAGCATTTGCCTCCGCCTCGATTCGAAACGCCTCTCGGAGTCGCGCCTTATACGACTCTATGTCCTCATCGGAATGCTTAGAAGCCCTATCTTCGGCACTTCTTTGAATGATATCATCCTCCGACACTTTCCGCAACATTTCAGCCTGCTCATACGCCGCCACTCTGTCCGACAGCTCCGCAGCCTGACCCTCAAGAGACAGGATCCTCTCCCTGTACTCCTTCAACATTCGTGTTATATTTGGATCTTTCGATATCATTCTGTGCTATATTTGGCCCTGCGGTTCTTTCCGACGAACACATACACGTCTTCCGGACTGAGCTGGCGCCCTATCTCGGAATGGACGATGCCCGCCAGTCCCCTGAACGATTTCCGCATATCCACAGGACGGGAATACACCCTGCACTTCAGGCTGCCGCCCAACTGACACACCATCCTTCCCATCACTCCCCATATGCTTTTACATAACTCATCAGATCCTCCGCGTCGAGCATCCCCTGAGGCAACAAGATTCGCACTCCATTGGGGTACAGCAATTCGATGCTGCCTCTTTTGCCGGCATCGTTTGAATTCGCGTCTGACAACACCACATAGGCGAACGCCGGTTTCCAGCCGCGTCTCTCGACCGGACTTGGTTCCTGTTTCTTTCTCATCTTTTACGTTTTTGCGCGAAGGTATAACTCTTCAGCAATCATGTCAAGATGGGGTTGTGGGGACGGTTACAGTCGAGGAACGGAGGGCATCATCAACTCAATCAGTTCCACGTTCACCGTGAATTCGTTCACCTGCCCCGTATGCAACCCCAGAGCCCTACCCGTATCCGCCACCCCTTGGTCACCAAAGAGCAAACTAGTATCCTGACCCAGTGTGAATATAGCATACGGAGCCAGCACATTTCTTTTCTTCAGCAGGTTTACTATCAGTGCCAGTTTCACCGTATCAAGGCTTGCATACTCCATAGGAAAAAACTCCTCGCCTGCCTTGTACAGCAAGTTGGTGAGCGTATTATTGACATCATACCGTGTCACCACGCCACCTTTTTTCTGGAAAGGAACTATAGCTGCTGGACGGTTGTGGAGAGTCAAACCTTTATAGGCCGTCACACTCTTCCTGAGAGTATTTCCCACATACGCTTCGGAACAAACCGAACACGATCTGGCTCCTGTCCACCAGATCAAGATTATACTGCGTCTGTTTACGCTCGCCAGTATATTCCGGCTCGTAGTCCTCCCAGATGTTGAGGACGATACGCACACCACGCATCTCCCACGCACCACCGAGCATACAGACTCTGTTGCCGAAGAAATCCCGCTCACGGCTGAGTTCCAACGAGGCAGCAAAGAATATAGTCACGACGTTTGCCATTTTCGTCCTGACTATCGTTCTATCGAAGCTAATTCTTCCAAATACGCTTTCACAACTATCTCCCTGTCAAACTCACGTTCAACTTTCTTACGGTCTTCCTGCCCCATCTGCTTTTTCTGCTCATAGGTCAAAGCCAGAAACATTTCAACGCCATTTATAAGCGAAGAAGCATCCTTGGCCTTTACCAAGAAGCCGGTCTCGCCATCATCCACCGTTTCCCGGCACCCAGGCACATCGGTCGTAATCACGGGCCGTCCATTGGCCGCACTCTCCAAGTTCACGTTCGACATGCCCTCGTGATAAGATGGCATTACCGTACACTCCACAGCACCTATAAAAGGTCTCTCATCGGACGTAGTCCCTAAATGCATTATTACACCGTCTTTCACAAGTTTATCCAATAGCTCTTGGAAAGGTCCTTCCACATTGCCCAGAATCTGGAATTCGGTATTCGGATATTTCATCCTGATAGCTTTAGCCGCCTCAAAATACTCCTCAATCCCCTTGTCCTTCAGCAGGCGTCCTATAAAGAGGAATCTCACCTTTCCTTCATCCTTCGGATACTCCTGATAAGAATGATGCTTCAGGTTCACTCCCGAACCTGGAAGAAGCACAGAATCCTCAGAGGCAATCCCTGAAAGAATGCAGAAGTCTCTGTTGTTCTTATTTTGGAAGAATAGCCGTTTTACCTTTTTCAGTCCTATTCTATAGAGCGTGACGGTCAGTTTCTGCATCCAGCCCCCGTTCTCCACTGCATCGCCCAATCCGGTGATATTGGCCAGTTGGGGTACACGGCACAGGCGAGCAGCCATCCCCCCATAGATATTTGGCTTGATAGTATAGGTCAGGACGGCCTTGGGCTTCAGTTGTTTCATAAGTTTCCGATACCTCAACATCAGCTTGAAATCCGCAAATGGATTCATCCCACGACGGTTGAAGTCCGTCTTGATGATATGGCAGCCTACCTCATCGAAGTACCGCACCCGCTCATCATCGTCCGGCTCAGAGATATATACTTCATACCCCGCATCCACGATGGCCTTCACCACCTCCTTGCGGAAACTGTGCAGTCCTCCGATGCTGTTGGTGAGAATTAGAATCGTTTTTTTTGTACTATATACTGCTAAACACTGTTTCAATTCTGGTATGCAAAGCCTGTAATCTACTGACGGTTGCTGATAACACATACGATGAATAGCCCAGATGACTCCCCAGCCCTGACAGTTGGTTGTAAATATCGTGAAGTTCCTTTACATTAGCAGCACCTACGCCTGTCATTAGTTCCATCTGTCCCCAGTCTGTCAATTCGCTTCCCTTGAAACGTCTTGGGGCAAGCCCTCGAAAGACCACCTCATCAATGGCCCACTCAACAGCCATTCTCAAATCATCCACTATCCCTTTTTCATCGGTAACAGGGGTGGCAGATAATTTATCCTGTGCTCTGTCTAAATAAAACTTGGTTCTCCTATTCGTATCTCCCAGAATATAACCAAAGGCATATCCACTTGTCAATACATCATAGGCTAGAACATGTTTTTTCGTTGTCCGAGTCCCTGCACGAGATGTAGCAGGGTCTCTATAGACTTTGAAACACCGCTCGTCAGTCAACGCCTCCTTGAAAAGTACATTGTGCGTAAACACAATAATCTGGTTCTGCATCTTACTGAGACGGTGGGCAAACCGTTCTATCAATATATCGTCAAGGCTATTTACAGGGTCATCTAACACTATCGGTTGAGTCCCTCCTGTCAAGCTACATTCTGCAAGGAACAATGCCAAAGCAGCGCATTTGAGTTCCGCCTCACTGAGTATTCCATCGATAGCCATTGAGTTTGTAAGCGTAATGGCAATTTCAGCATCATCGTTCAGCAAATTCTCAACGTTGAGAGCCACTTTCAAGTCCTCCATACCAAGTTCTCTCAGTTCTTCCTGGAAAGCATCAATCAAAGCTCGTGTCAACGCATCTTTGTATGTTGTGGAGCACAAACCACGTAAACCTGCCTCTACATTGGCATCTATCGTTGCCCCCAACTCCTTCATAAAGTCAAGCGTATCATTTATAGCCTTGAATACCATCAGGTTCTGACTCTTGAAAAAATAGGTATTCCCTCCACGACAGCTAAGATAGTTCTGTGCATACCGAGAATCAAAGAACCGCAAATGACGGACATCAGCAGGGGCAGCCGCAACACCATTCCAAGTAAACGCAGGGGATGTCGTCCCACCTACGGAATACTCGATGACAACTTCTATGGGCTGGGGTGTAGCAACATATACGTTTTGATGAAGTGTCTGATTTATCTCGCCTCCAGCCATCTGATTAAGGATTCTGAAATAGCCGCTCTTCCCTGAGCGGTTCTGACCATACAATAGTGTTATTCCTTCTTCGCAGAACACAATTTCCTGATTATCGGCGAGGGCATTCACACCATGCTTATGAACCAATCTCAAAATCCTAACTGTGGGGGCATTGACAATAAAAGCCATCGGAAGAGGGACGGTCGGTGAAGCTGCATTATTCAGCAGTTCATCCAGGATTTGAGACTGCTCTGCATCTGTCAGCAACCCACCTGTTTGAATGGCAAGACTAACCAAGTCACGTGCCCAAACAGCCTTCGTTGCATCATCAACGTAGGTTTTCAGTATGTTCTTATGTCTTATAGGTACGGCCATGATTTATAAACAGTTCAAGAAATTTTGCGCCACATTGGAATTATTGTCTCGCATAAACTCCAGCACCGCTATGTAGTCAGATTTTAGCTTTGCGTCAGATTTCAAATCGTCCGAATTGTTCGCCCATACTCGTTTCACTATCTTTTCTAAATAAAAAACAACAGTTGTCTTTTCATCCTTCATTTGAGGATGCCCACTTGTCAAACGGGCAAACAGGCCTACCGCCTTTTCTTGAAGTCCTTTACCAATTGTTGCAAAAACTCTTGCTAAAGCAAACAGCACGACAGGGTTTCCGACCCAATCCTCGGTTACTCGCTCAAAGAAAGGCATATCCTTCTCTTCCAGGCGGAACCAGTCATCATAGTCTTGCATCAAAAAACGGGGATTCAACAAATACTCATTCGTCACCTGATCCTGACAATGCCACACTCTGCGTTCTTTCATCCGGTCGTAAAAGGCATACCACACAATCCAAAAATTATCATACTTGCCATATTGTGCGGCACAAATCAACAGGCTTGTCATCAACGGCTCATCATAATCATCTTGCCCAATCAACGGCACATAAGGAGCCACTAAAGAAGAAACCTCATCAAGAGGTGCGTAAAGCATATACATCGCCACATTCTGTGCCTCATGGCACTTGTTCACAAACGAATAACTTTCGTCCTTCTTGACCCATCTGCGTGACAATTTCTCCACACAGATTCTTCCCAACTCTCGCTTATCAGTGGCATACGTCAGCAGACATAACACTGAGTCGGCTTGAAGCTCGTCCATCAGCGTAAAGTCGTTTTCCGGTAATTCCTTGCGAACCTTCGCCAATGCCTTCGCCATCAAGTTGGGCTGTTTATGCCAAAGGTCATTGGCTGTAATGACCTCCGATATCATATCGCAAAGCCGCTCGTTCACATTTTCATCTTTTATCGTTACGTATGTTGCGATAATCCTTGCATATTCTTCTTCATATTCTGGCATAGTTCCCATTGCCGCAGGAAGGGCTGCCAAGCATATCTTCACCTCGGACATGCTATTGGAAGCCATCGCGAATGGTGCAGACAACGCCTCATCAAGCCGCATCCAGCACTCCTTTTTCTCATCTGCAGATAAAGTATCCTTGTAAAACATCAGGAGGATTGCACTCCCTATGTATTGCACATATTCATCCCCGGGCAGCAGGAGCATATCGCCTTTTTTTTCGCGGACTTGCTTCTCGACCAATCGTATAACTTCCAGTGCAGCATGCGCATCTTTGTCAAAGGGATATCCCGGAACATCCTTTCCATTACCCTTGTATTTTTTATCTGCCCATACCCGTAGGTTCATAGCCCGCATATCCTTCATCATTTCGTTTAGGTCCCGGCGCTCTTTCTCCATCTCCGGAGTTGACTGTGGGCTGATAAGAATACCTTTTTGTCCATTTTCCAAGTCCACCTCTTCTTTCTTCATCGAATGATAATCAATCCGTTCGAAGACAAACTTGTAGGTGCTGTCCTCGGAAGAACGGCCTTCCTTTTGCTGTCTCAGCTTGTCCACTAACGAATACGCCTTTGATAGCTTTTCTTTCGACGCTTCGTCGTCCTTTTGGTCAAAAGCCAACTGACAACCCAGCAGAGCATTCTCCAGACTTCGTTGGCGATGGGGCAGTTTGTTCGATTTCTTTCTCTCCTCTAACATTGAAGGATGTCGATGGTAGGCAAACTCAATACTCGTTGCGTGATGTTCACTGATACTACGTGTCAGGTCAAAAGATATGAAGCGAATATCTTGGCACAAGAATAACAGCACATCATAGAAATGCACGGGATATGCCACGCACAAGCTGGCTGCTATCGAATAGAGTGATACCGATTTTGATTCTCTCAGCATCATCCAAACGATCTTATTTACATAGTCCCATTCTGCACCATCTTTCCCGTCGTGGAGCAACTCAAGGAGGAATGTTTCAACTGCCATGTGCATTGACTCCAGCAGATTGGGCATAGCGACATTGGAAGTACCTCTGTATAGGTTCCAGAGCGACTGAGACGCAATCACATCACGAGCTGTTCCATCGGGCAATGAGACCGTCATTTTCAATAGCCGTTCAGCATCAGTGCGTCTTGTATATGTTTCAATGCAGGTATTCATCATTTCGATGATGCCTTTCAGTACCTTCGTTCCCTCTTTGTCTATCAGATGTTCGGCAGACAATAGTGCATAAATTGGTGTCTGGTAAGCACTCTCGGGGAAATAGCCCATATCTAACCCATAATCGCCATTCAGTCCAAAGACGTATTCACGGTCGAAACCGCTACGCCGGCCTCTGTAAAACCCATCGTTATTCTCGTATTCCGTATGTTCCAGCCAGAAGATGGGAAGCAGTGCAGTCATCGATTCATAGCAGCATAGGCAAAGTGTATATATAGACAGGGGGTTGGCTTCCTTAAGCACATACGCCATCAGTTCCGCATACGGGTCGGTATGCTTCACCCACTTGTTCTCTCTAACCTCTTTGAAGATGGCATTCAGACGGTCTCTGATTGGAAAGGCGTATTTGCATATCAGTTCGCTCCAGGGGCGAGGCTTCTCTATCCAGAAATATTCACCGTCTCTTCGCGTCTTGGCCACCTCGTCATATAGTTTCAGCGACAGTTCGCCTGCCTGTCTCATCGCATATGCCTCCTTCCCCCTCCGGCTATAAGTGGACAGCAGTTTCAGGACAAGGCCAAGGTGGTCTATATAATAATCATCTTGATGCCTGTCTATAAAGGACACGGCTTCGTCCCACCCATTCCCTACGGGTCGCATCACTTGGTACTCCTCACCCTTATAGGTTATGGTCTGATCCACTTCCAGGCAAGCCACACAAAGCACATCGGTAAACTTATTGAACAAGGCATAGCTTTCATTCCTCAATGCAGTCTCGTACTTGGCGAAGAATTTACTGGCATATTGCGAGGATTTCCCAATGCTTGCCCATACATAATGCTCCCATCTGGGGTTTATTTTGCCTGTGACCAAATACTCCACGATTGCATTAACCCTTGAGTCATCTTGGTCAATAATTGTATCCAACCAACGACTGAAGGCATTGGCGTATGTCAAGTTCAGAGGTACGTCTGACAGCACGGACAGACAGGATGCAGAGGTGTCAAACTCACGTTCTATGGAAAAGTCCAACGCCCAATCCACATAGAGGTCGTGTTTCACCGAATATCCGCGATGAGGATGCTCTGCCAGCACATCTTCGTCCACCAGTTTACAGGCGGCTTCGTGATCTATTCCCGCAGGACACACGGCAAAAGTGCCCTTCTGCTGTTGTTCCTTCACTATCTGGAACAAACACGCTTCCCTGCGTTGCTGCTCACCTCCTCTGACGGCACCTCTCACCTTTTTGTTCCACACCTTCTCGCGCAGGGCCGCTATGGATGACAATCCATCATCACCTACCTCACAATATCGTGCAAGGTAAAACGGAATCCTTATTTGCTGAAATACCTTTTGATTGGATGGTATCAGAAAACCATAAGCCCTGGCTAACTCTTTAATCTCATTCTCGGCAAGGTTTTCCACTACAATGTTATCAAATGTAATGGCGTAATCTGAAAGCCTCTCTTTGAGTTGCTGTATCGCATTGGTTTTACAGGTAAAGACAAACTGCCATCCCTGTTCAGCCAACCCTTTCAAAAGCAGTTGGGCTCCGATGGTGCTTTCTTGGTCCAACAATTTCTCGGCCGAGTCCACGACAAGTATCTTTACCCTGTGTCCATTATAGAAATTTCTGAAACTGGCAAAAGTATAGTCCTCGTCAAATCTGAACACTTCATTTACAGAGCGGACATTCATCTGACTGGCAGGAAGGAAAAGCACAACCATTTCTTCCTCATCCTTCACCTCCTCCCAAAATTGTTTTACGATGGCCGATTTGCCACTTCCGCTTTCTCCGCTGACAAGTACGTGTTTGCCGTTTTGCAGAAGTTCTTTCAGTCGGTTCACGTATGCTGTCCTGTCCAGGACTATGGACTTTTGTCCATAATGTATTGTGCTTGATATGTTTTGAAGTATAGCTTCGTTGAAGAGCGCAAGAGACTTGGGAAGATGGCTGACATTCGATTGATTATTGAAGAACAGGTCATATGCCAGTTCATTCTTCGCCACCGCATCAAGGATATTCTCACCAAACATCCACTCCAAAGCAAGAGACTTATCCTTGGCGGCCTTCTCCACCTTCTTTTGTCGTTTGATGGCATCCTCGTCAGGTTTTGGGAACCAGAATGCAGAATTCGTATAGACGATTATTTTCGTCAATGAAGCATTATGTCTTCGTGCTGTTTCGATGGATTTTATCAACTCCTCGGCTTGCGAATCATCAATTGTTTCGCCCGTGAAGAACTTCGACTGAAAGCCAATCAACTCACTGCCGTACTTGACCGGAGCTGTTTCTATACCCGGATGATTATAGAAATAGGGCAGACTGTCACCGATACCGTATTTTGTCCTGAACAAAAGACGGCACAAGGCTTCCATCGCCCCTCTTGGGTCATCTGGATATTTACCTAAAAATTCATTCCACGAAGGCTGTCTCATATCTTCGATTTCAAATTACTAGTGATGCGTTAATTTAATGCGTTGTTTATATAACTTATTAATATTTAATGTTTTACTGATGTTTTGGCTTGTTCACGATTTGAATCGCTTTCCGATGCGATAAATCGATTCGACATCGTTGCAAGTCCTTAACTACAAATTATTTAAATAGCTCTTTGACATTTTACGATTTGAAGTGAGCGTTTGGCTAAATTTGTGGCTGCTAAAAGCCGCAATTATGAACCAAGGCAAATATGTCTTCTCGCAAGTAATGACATACTTCCCCAGATGGGTCTTCGAAGTCGCCGTTGAAAAGTACGACGGAGACTTCCACGCCAAGAACCTGAACAGTTACAGTCATTGTCTTCATCTTATGTTTGGCCAAATGGCTGGATGCAAGTCTTTGAAAGACATTGCTTTAGTTCTAAGGTCAATCAAAAAGGCAGCCTATCACCTTGGTATTCCAACGGTTGTTGACCCTTCGTCCTTGTCCAAGGCAAACGAGGTGCGGGACTACAGGATCTTCGAGGAACTTGGCATGTGGCTCATCCGCAAAGTGCGTCCGATGTACGCAAAGGAGGATGTTCCTGACGTCAATCTTCCCGGCTGGGAGATCTTCGCGATAGACTCCACCACCATTCCTTGCAGCATCAAGCTGGCTGAATGGGCTCTTGGCAAGTACTCGAAAGGCGGCGTTAAGATGCATACTGTCTTGGACTTACGCGGAAGCATACCGGACTCCATCTACATAACGGATAGCAGATATCATTATAGCAACTATCTGGATGTGTATGAGCCATACAAGTGGGCAATCTATACGATGGACAAGGCCTATGTGGACTTGGAAGCCCTTTACCGGATGACCGAGAATGAGACCTACTTCGTTACCAGGGCAAAGACTCCCCTGAAGTATGAGGTGGTTGAGACCAACTACAACATCAATGACCTGGTGGGTATCGTTGGAGATAAGACCATTCGCTTTACAGGCTATGCCAGCCGGAAAAAAGTATCCTAAAGACTTGCGCATTGTTGAGTTCTATGATGCTGAGAAAGAAGAGGTTATCACCTTCCTTACCAACAACTTCGAACTCGGACCGCTTGTAATTGCCAACATCTACCGCAACAGATGGCAGATTGAGTCGTTCTTCAAATGGATCAAGGGCAACCTGACCATCAAAGCCCTCTGGGGATACTCGGAGAATGCTGTCAAGATCCATCTTTGGGTCGCAATCAGCACTTATCTGTTGCTCGCCTGGGTGAAAGCTGCGATCAAAAGCCCGCTGACCATTACGGAAGTCTCAAAGGTGGTAGGAGCATCGCTCCTTACCAAGACTGATCTCCGCGAACTGCTGGATGTTCCAGCCCCACTCACTCAAAATCAAAATGTCAATGAACTTGAATTAAACTTTTAAACCAAAATTTATCGCATCAGTAGTAATTTCTAACAAAGACATAGACAAAATGGCATGTACGTGAGATGTCGTAAAATTTCTTTTTGTGTAATCGTATGTGTTCTTACGATAGTTTTTGCAATATTTATTGTCTATTTCCTTCAAAAGTTCATCAGCACTTCCCCATACAAAAGAATCAACGAAGCAGGAAAGGCCTTTATATTGTTTTAGCCATGCTGCAAGTATTTCCGCTTCCTTTTGATTATTATGAGAGTGGGATATAAATATATCATAAGGCTTACCATCTTTTGATGTTGGAAAGTAAGTATCTTTCAGTGTCTCTCCTTTTATAACACCATCCTTGGGAAGAATGAAAGGGCGTATTTTTTGTTTGAAATCTTTTTGTAAAGACTTCAGGTTATCTATATCTGTTGACTTAACAGAATTTTCCAACTTTGAAATTTCATCTGTATTTGTTCGAAATGCCTTGTACATAGAGTAGGGATTGTCGTTAAATGTTTTCAATCTACACCAAGCCACAACCAGTCTCCACATATCTGTGGCCTGATTAAAACACACTGCATGAGAGCGAAAATATGTATAGTCATGCTCTCAATGAGTGCAATATCATCAAGAAAGTCTACACTTCACCCGTTACTCGATTTTCTTCACGTGCTTCGCCACCAAAAATCTGTGTCAGTTCAGAAATATCCGTATTGTACTGCTTGTCCAATAAATATTTCAAAGTCATCTTTAACGCTCTGAATTCAGAGTTGCCGTTAATAGCTGCGAATAAGTTCTTGAAGCGCTCATCCGTGTTGGACGTGACTGACTTGGATAGTATTGAAGAACATATCTACACCGTTATCGTAAGCTTCATGTATTTCCTCATCATTGAGCTGCTTTACGGAAAAATCTCTGCTGGCAGGCTTCTGTGGATGAGTGAACATTACTGACAATTCTTTCGGGGCTGCCTTGATCAACTGATTCAGAACATACGGACTATGCGTCGTGATGAAAAGCATGTCTCCGTGCGTTTTTATCTGTTCCAGCATCCAATTCACGAATTGGCATTGAGTCGGAGGGAACAAATTATCCTCTGGCTCTTCAAGGAATATCTCGCTATGATCAACATTGATATACTCCTGACAAATCGACTTGAACTTCTTCGCCTGATCTGGCTTGGAAAACAAATAATCTACACCATCAATGGTGACGACTTCAATCGTCTCTTCATGGTTGAAATCCTTTTTGTAGAGATTGGCGTAAATGTTCGACAATAGATTTTTGCGCTCTTCTTTCTGTTCATACGAGATCTTGCCTGCTTCTGCATTGTATTGGCCTGCAGTAAGATAATCGAGATGCACATACATAGGGAGGAGCGATTGGATACCGCTGGAACTCTCCTTCAGTTTCAGCGGAGTTCCGTTCTCCAGTCTTATGTTGTCGGTATTTGTCTGGGAGTCATAAGTATAAGACATGCCCAGATTCAAGAAATTCTCCTCGCTCTTTACAAACTTCCTGGCCCGGTCCCAATCTGACATAAAGTCAAGCATGTTGCCATCCAATGGAAGGAAACTCCACCCCGGGATTGAAGCCACCAAATTTCTGTCGGCGGGGACATAACTTACCTTTGGCCTTTTATAGTTCCAATGAGCATTTTTCCATCTCATCGTAAACTTCTTTTCTGAATGGCTGTATGAGAAGAATACATGTCCGGTTTCATATTCGATGTAGGTATCTGGATGGACGTATCCTGCCATTTGATAATAACTGGTCATGATGTCAATGAAGGCTGAGCCGTTACCGAAACCGTTGACCTTCTGAGACAATTCAAGACGTTTTTCAACCCAGGTACAATAGCACGCCGTCTTAAGTACGCAGCTCTTGCCGGAACTCTGCATACCTATCAATACATTTACCTGTCCAAGTTGAAGGTCCGCATTGCGAATCGGACCGAAATTCTTTATGACCAAGTGTCTCATATCTTTGGGCATTTTAATCAATTAATACTTCTGAACTACTCGTTACAATCCCCTGAACTTACTTACAAAAATAACAAAAAAAGTTCCAGCCCTACCATCTAGTAGTTCATCCCGAATGCCCAGAGAGGAATGACGTTGCCTTGGGCGAACTCGATGTCGTCTTTCACATCATTCCTTACTCGCATCTGATTATAGAAGAACGTTTCCCTCATGTTTCCGACATCGGTTTTTCCGCCTGACAGGGCATTCATCAGGCTAGGATTGTCAATATATACTTTCTCGACTTTTCCCAGGCATCTCATTCCACCGGTATCATCCCTGAGCTGTCCGATCAACTGTGCCCTTTCCAGAAGGGCGAGGTAGTCTTGTACACTATTTCTGCTGATGCCGATTTCCGATGCCAGACTGTCTGCATTCGGCTTGTATGGAGCGAGTGTGGAAATGACAGCGAGCATCTTCTTCAGTAAGTTCGGTAAACGTCGTATCGTGAGTGTTATTCAAGCTTTTTATTTATATGTTATACGTCTGTTGTTCCTCAGAACCCTCCGTTGAGGAAAGCTCGTGTCTGAACATAGCTGGGCTCGTAGTAGGCACTTGTGTTGTAGTCATCTATCTTGTCGCAGACAGGTGATGCGTAAACCGCTTTCATTGTCGCAGGAAGATTGTCCTCGGTATCTACGGATGAGATAAGCCTTGCATAGACTTTGCCCATCTGGGTAGGTGACGGGACTTTGTCTGTGAAGCGTGAGTCCACTTTGGTTATGTCGAAGTTCCCTGGTGCCATTCCGTATGTCGTAATCCATTCATCCTCGACCTGTTCCGGATTAAGACAATGGTTTGTTTCAGCTATGGACAGTTCATGCAGAAGGCCTTTGCTACCAAGTTTTGCTACGACGTATCGATTCCTCTGTTGGATTTTCCGTGCGACTCTCTCTATCATGTAGCAGACAAAATACAGGTCATCGAAATCTATCTGCTCGTCTGGAAAGTATTTGTTGCTCATAATTGATAGTGTGATTTGAATTTCAATGTTTGCAGCGCCCTGTCCGTGCAAAAGAGTATTTGATTCGTCGGATGTTTGAATCTTGCTAATGCCCAGAAAGCCTCGCGACTTATACGTCCGGCGAGAAAGTCTTCTACATAGTCCCATACCTCATCGTCAGCCATCGGACCTTCCACAATATCATAGCTGTGTGGCTCTCCATGTCGGCATTCTGCGACGAAGTCAAGCCATTCATCTGTCATTTCAACGAAGTCTTTCACGTTGAGTGTTGCGTCACGGGTATATTCGTAGATGCATACGATATGGGGATTCCGTTTCGTAATGGCCCATCTCTGAGCCTGTTTTTCGATGCGTGTACAATAGAATCCGAACCCGAAATCCTTGTTGTAACCTGCCACTCTGACTTCAGGAGTTTTTACTATGGCGTTAGTTCCATGATAAACGATAATCGGTGATTCTGGTGCCATATATTTTCTTGGATGGTAGTATTAAACCTAACATTTGCAAATATATGAAAAAACATTAAAGTATACTTAATGGTTTTTCATATCCAAAAACGTCAGCCTCGATTCATTATTCTCCCACAATATTCCCGATTGACCACTGTTCTTGCTCTTATTGTTTATACTTTAGTAATTCATCCCGAAAGCCCAGAGAGGAATGACGTTGCCTTGGGCGAACTCGATGTCATCTTTCACTATATATGCGTCAGCGATATTTTCAATCTGCTTTTGCCCTTTCTTTCTGCCGCCTACTTCGAAGGAGTATTTCCCTATGACAAAATCAGATATACGGGAGGATATCACATCATTCCTTACTCGCATCTGATTATAGAAGAACGTTGCCCGCAAATATAACAAATTTCACTCCTTGAGTGCAGGCTCTATATTAAAATTGCACTATTTGAGTGCACTATTCCAGACATAACCATTTCCATATAGGTATTACATTGATGTGATGCCCATTGATGTCGATAGTTTGCTCATTGTCTCTGGTGATGACTATTGCGGTAAAATCCGGATAAACGTTCAAGAACTTTTCCAGCGCGCCTGTTTCTCGTCTATAGGTCGCATCGTCTCCCAAACTGTAAGATACTTGGATAGCCATTTTGGCAGACGGAATACAAAAATCTATCTCTACGTTTTTATTATAATAATAAACCAGCGTTTCTTCGGGGGTGTTTCTGTATTTTCTGATCAATTTGCAAGCTACTATATTCTCCAACAGCTTCGTTTCTCCACTGAAAAGAAACAAGTTAAGCAATCCATTATCCACAATGTATCTTTTCCGGATTGTGGACTGCTCCGATATGGATGAACTCATATTCGGGATAGAGAAAAACAGGTAGGACTCTTCCAAATACTCCAAATAATCTTTCAATATAGGCAGGCTTATGCTATCTCCGCTGGAATCAATAATATGTTTTAACCTGCTGAGGGATGACGGTTGCATCACACTGTCTGCCAATTTTCTTGTGAGAAGACGAAAAGCACGTGCATTGCGCACTTTATTCCGCTCCACTATATCGCCAAGCAGTATCTTCTGACATAATGAATTCAGATACTCCCTCTTATCTTCAAGATTGAAAGATTCTGCAAGGCCGCCATTAGTGAAATAATGATCGAAAGTATTTGATATCTGAGAGCAAGCACCTTGGTCATATATCCAATTTCTGTCCAATTCTATGCCTTTGTACTCTAGATACTCTCTAAAAGAAAATGGAAAAACTTCCTTTGGAATATATCTGCTACCAAGTGTAGTTGCTATTTCACTGCTGAGCATCTTAGCATTGCTGCCAGTAATCATAACTCTATACTTAGAATCTGCAAGTCTTCTTGCAAATTTTTCCCACCCGTAAACAACCTGTATTTCATCAAGGTATATCAGTGGCTTTTTTTCTGGATATAACTCGAAATAGGCATCCAATATTTCTCCCAAACTGTCTGAAGAAATATCTGACAACCTTTCATCCTCGAAATTTATGTAGAGTATGTTTTCTTGTGTCAGCCCTGGACTCTTAATCATATTCTGGGCATCCTGATACATCATAAAGGATTTTCCAGCACGCCTTAAACCGACAAGCACATAGTTTGCATGAGTATCAAACTGGATTTCCCTTCGAATAATAAAGAATTCCGGAATGGCCTTTTGCTTCTCTATTATTAGTTTTTTTATAATCTGTTTATCCATAAGAGCAAAGTTTACTTTGCAAATATAAGAAAAAACATTAAAGTATATTTAATGGTTTAAAATATCATTTCAAAGTCGTAATGTTTTTTAAATTCAATTCCAAATTGCTAATTGAAACAATATCCATGGCACACAGAGACAAACTCACGCCTTGTGGTCAAGGACGGTGTACTTGGAGTGGTTGGAGATGTACTCGGGGACCAGGCGCTTCATGGAGGCTACCACGGCCATGTCGTCGTAGGTGTGGGACTGGGCGATCAGGGCGTCTATCTCGCGGCTCACATCGGACCAGTCATATTCACGGACACAGGCGATGCGGATCTTTTCGTGGAACGACGGCTTCGTCGCCTCCGACTCGCTGAGGACCTCCTCGTAGAGCTTCTCACCGTCGCGGAGGCCGGTGCACTTGATTGCCACGTCCTTGGCGCCGCTCAGCTCGATCATGCGCCTTGCAAGGTCGGCGATGCGGACGGGCTTGCCCATGTCGAAGACGAAGATCTCGCCGCCCTCGCCCTTCGTGCCGGCCTCAAGGACAAGCTCGCAGGCCTCTGGGATCAGCATGAAGTACCTTATGATGTCGGGATCAGTGACGGTCACCGGGCCGCCGGCCTTGATCTGGCGCTCGAAAATCGGGATCACGGAGCCGTTCGAGCCTAAGACGTTGCCGAAGCGCGTGGTGATGAACTGGGTCTGCCCCTTCACCACGCCGTCACGCTCCGCCTTGTTGAGGCTCTGCACGTAGACCTCGCATATTCGTTTGCTGCATCCCATCACGTTCGTCGGGTTCACCGCCTTGTCGGTGGACACCATCACGAAGCGGCACACGCCGTATTTGACCGAAAGGTCGGCCAGGATCTTCGTGCCGAGGACGTTGTTCTGGATGCTCTCGCAAGGGTTGTCCTCCATCATCGGAACGTGCTTGTACGCCGCGGCGTGGAAAACATATTCAGGAAGGAAGGTTTTGAATATATTCTCCATCCTGTCAGCCTTGGTGATCGATGTCACCACGGTGGCGCATGGCACAGACGGGAAGTCATGCGCCATCATCCTGCGGATGTCGTGCTGCGGAGTCTCCGCGGAGTCGATCAGCATAAGGGACGACGGGCTGAACGACGCCACCTGGCGCACTATCTCGCTGCCGATGCTTCCGGCGGAACCGGTGATCAGGATGCGCTTCCCACGGAGGGACTCGGCCACGGATTCCAGGTCGACGCAGATCTCGTCACGAGGCAAAAGATCCTCGATGCTGACCTCATTCAAGGTCGGCGCTCCCTTGATCGCATCATGCTCGGTGTCAACGACATTGTTGGCCGAGAATATTCTTGCGCCGCTTTGCAGGATGTAGTCCTGAAGAGCCGTGTCGTTGCGGAACCTGTCGATCCTGCCCGGAGCGACCAGCACGGCGGCGATCCCCTCGCGGCGGATCACATCCGGCAGACCGGCGTCAACCTCGTAGACCGGCTCGCCCATCAGGCGCGTGCCGTTGGCTCCAAGCGCCGGATTGTGGGAGATGAAGCCTCGGAGACAGTAGCGCATCGGTTTCTCGCTGCGGATCGCCTTCGCGAGTCCGATGCCGCCGGCGCGGATGCCATAGATGAAGACATTCTTCGCACCCTCCGTCCGGAAATAGGTGTCGTAGACCCATTTGATAGAAACGCGAAGCAGCCACATCAAACCGGTCGCGATGGCTTCCGCGATCAGGATATGCCGCACCTGCACGTGAGCGAACACCCGAGACGGCAAGCTGTTCGTGAAGAAATGGACGGCTATCACCGCCAATGCGGAGCATCCCATCGCCAGCGCCACACGGATGAGGTCGTTGAACGATGAGTAGCGGATGATTCCCGAATATGTCCGGAAGATGGCAAAGAATATGAAGTGGACGCCGACGCACAGCAGCATCAGGTAGGTCAACGGCCAGAAGTTCAGCTGAAGGGCGGTGTCACGGTTGAAGCACCAGTAGACGAACACTCCGGACAAAAACAGAATGGCACTGTCCAGAAGCAGCACGCACCAGTGCGGGAACGTGCGCTTCGAGAAGTACGAGTCAACTATCTTGCGGATCGACAGCATTATGGAAAATAATTTTGATTAACAGGTATTACGGTGAAGTAGGCGGCTAGTCTCTCTCAAAGAGGTCGCGGGTATAGACCTTGGCCCGGACATCGTCCAGGGCGCGGTCGTAGCGGTTGGCGATGATGGAGTCGGCGCGGCACTTGAACTCGGCGATGTCGTTGACCACCTTGCTGCCGAAGAAGGACGCGCCGTCCTCCAGCGTAGGCTCGTAAACAATGACCTCGGCGCCCTTGGCCTTGATCCTCTTCATGATGCCCTGGATGGCGCTCTGGCGGAAATTGTCGCTGTTGGACTTCATCGTGAGACGGTAAACCCCGATCACGCATTTCTTCTCGCGGGCGCTGTCGTACTGGCTGTTCTCCGAATAATAGCCGGCCCTCTGGAGCACCTGGTCGGCGATGAAGTCCTTCCTGGTGCGGTTGGACTCCACAATGGCCTGGATAAGGTTCTCCGGCACGTCGGCGTAGTTCGCCAACAGCTGTTTGGTGTCCTTCGGGAGGCAATAGCCGCCGTAGCCGAAGGACGGATTGTTGTAGTGCGAGCCGATGCGAGGATCCAGACACACGCCGTCGATGATGGACCTCGTGTCGAGTCCCTTCATCTCCGCATAGGTGTCCAGCTCGTTGAAATAGCTGACGCGGAGGGCAAGGTAGGTGTTGGCGAACAGCTTCACCGCCTCCGCCTCCGTGGAACCCATGAACAGCACCGGAACATCCTCTTTCAGAGAGCCTTCCTTGATGAGTGCGGCAAAAGTGCCGGCAGCCTCTTCGAGAGCGGAGTCTCCTCTGTCGTAGCCGACGATGATGCGGCTCGGATAGAGGTTGTCATAGAGCGCCTTGGACTCACGCAGGAACTCAGGAGCGAATATGATGTTTGGCACCACCACCCTCATCGTGCCGTCGGCGAGGCGTTCCCTGTACGAGAACCTTTCCCGCACAGAGGCGGTGTAGCCCACAGGGACGGTGGACTTGATGACCATCACTGCATCGGGATTAACCTTCAGCACGAGGTCGATCACCTCCTCCACGTGCGACGTGTCGAAGAAGTTCTTCTTCGGGTCGTAGTTAGTGGGAGCGGCGATCACCACGAAGTCCGCGTCCCTGTAGGCGGCCTCACCGTCAAGCGTGGCGGTGAGGTCGAGTGGCTTCTCGCGGAGAAACCTCTCGATGTACTCGTCCTGGATCGGGGACTCGCGACGGTTTATCCTATCGACCTTGTCGGCGATCACATCAACGGCAGTCACCTTGTGGCGCTGGGACAGCAGGGTGGCCATGGAGAGGCCGACGTAGCCAGTACCGGCCACGGCGATCCTCAACTCTTTCAGATTTCGCATAAGATATGTTTTTTGGGTTATGGTTTTGCCGGCGCGCCGGAGGAACCGGCGCGCCGGCGGAGTCAGCAGGCGGATTTACCTGGCTTTGTTGTCGGAGCTGTAGTAGGAGCCGCCATTGTGGCCGTAGTAACCGTAATGGCCATAGGTGCCGTAGTTCCCGTAGTAGCCGTCGGAGGATGCGGTCCCGTTGAGGACGCAGCAGAGTCCCCTGTACTCCCCGTCGCGGTAGAGCGCGTCGAGGTCCGGGAGCATGGCCTTGTCGAACAGCCCGGCCCTGACGACGAAGAGTGTCCTGTCCACATAGTCGTTGATGACGCGCGCGTCGGTGACGATCTCCACCGGCGGGCAGTCGATGATGATCACATCGTACTCATTCCTGAGGACGGCGATCGCATCGGCGAGGCGCCTGTCGGCGAGCAGCTCAACCGGATTCGGAGGGATGGATCCCACTGGAAGAGTGTCAGGTACCGTCATCGCGTCCTTCGAACGGACAATCACATCGTGCACATCGGCGACGATCCCAGCGAGATAGTCGCTAAGGCCAGGCTTCGGCGAGCCGACAAGCTCGGAGAGCGTGCCGTGGCGCAGGTCGCCGTCGATGGCCAGAACACGCTTACCCTTGATGGCAAAGCTGACGGCCAGGTTGGACGACACGAAGGACTTGCCCGAGCCCGGGTTGAACGAAGTGACGGCGACGACCTTGCTTCCTGGCTCGCGCATCATGAACTCGAAGTTGGTGCGGAGCACCCTGAACGCCTCGTTGACCACATTGCGGTTGCCGTGACGGACCACGATGGAATCGGCGCCACTGAGGGTTTTCCGCTTTCCGAACGCCTTGGTGGCAGTCTCGGCAGAGAGCGGAATCTCGCCGGCGAAAGGCACGGAGACTCCTTTGAGGTCGCGGCGGGAGCGCACCTTCGTGTCGGTCGCCATCAGCAGATAGATGATCCCGGCAGGAATCATCAGACCCAGGAGAAACGCCATCATCATGATCTTCATGGACTGCGGGGAGACCGGGAATATTCCTGAAATAGGATGCTTGATGATCCTTGTGTTGTAGGCGGTGAACGCCTGCGAGAGCTCGTTCTCCTCGCGTTTCTGCAGGAGGAAGAGGTACAGAGCCTGCTTCACGGTCTGCTGACGCTCGACCGAGAGGAGCTGCTTCGCCTGGTTAGGATTCGCGGCGATGCGCGCGGTGTTCTGGCGGGCGGTGCCCTTGAGATTCTCGTATTTCGTGTTGAGGGCAAGGATCTCGTTGTCTATGGACCGGGAGATCGACCCCCTCATCGAGGCCAGAGCCTGGTCGAGATCCTTCACGAGCACGTTCTCCTCGCCGGAGTTCGCCACAAGGTTGTTCCTCTGCAGGATCTTGGAGTTGTACTCGGAGATGCCGTTCTCGATCGTCTGGCTGCTCAATCCCATGTTGGCGGGAAGCGGCTGGTTGCGGTTGTCCTCCTTGCCGATGTAGTCCTTGATGTAGCGCGCCATGTAGAGCTGGTTGCTCACGTCCTGGAGCTGCTGGTTCAGCACCGTGCTCTGTTGCATGTACATCGTCGCTGCGGCACCCACGTCAGGGATCATGTTCTCCGACTTGTAGGCGGAGATGTCGGAGTCCACGCCCGCCAGCTCGCCCTCGATCACCCTGAGACGGTCGTTGATGAACACAGAAGTGGAGTTCGCTATCTGGTTCTTGTCACGCACCCAGTTCTCGTTATAGACGGCGATCAGGGTGTTAAGGATGTCCTGGGCACGCTGGGTGGACACGTCCTTGATAGAGAGCGAGATGACGTCGGCGTTCTTGTCGGCGAGGTTCACCTGGAGTCTGTTCAGGTAAGACTGTGTCACGCCGCGCTGGCCCGACTTTCTGACGTTGACCGGCTTTTTCATCGCCTCCCCGGAGTAGTCCTTCGTCTTCTGAACGATGATCCTTCCGACAGGAGTCTGGAGCGTGTCGCCGTAGTGTCCCACGACCGGCTTGCCGCCGACCTTCTCATTCTTATGGATGAAGTCATTCAGGGTGACTCTCCCGCCGTTCTCGCTGACGGTGAATCCGGCTCCCACGTTCTCATCCACGTCGAGCAGGTCGGCGGAGATCGGCAGCGACGTGCCGTAGAGCACGTTCCTGTGGAAGGTGCCGTCCACCGTGTAGCTCATGTACAGGCGAAGCCTGGCCACCACCTCGCTCATGATGTCCGGGGATTCGAAGGCGTGCAGCTCGTTGTTGACGTTTGACTTGACGGCGAAGAGGCCCATGTTGCCGAACTCGCCGATGTCCCCCGGCATGGACGCGCCCTTGGTGTTTGACTTGATCTGGATGTCAGCGGAGGTGTTGTACGTAGGGGTTGACCTGAGGATGTACAGGACACCTAAAGCCAGGCAGACCGCCAGGCTCAGGGCGAACCAGTACCATCTGGACAGGCAGCGGCGCACAAGCTGGCTGATCTGCACGGTCTCCTCCTGCTGCCGGGTATTGTTATCCGTGTTGATGTTATTCTCCATTGTTTTGAATCGCTTTGATGTTATAGTGTTTCTTCACAAAGTTCACGGGCGGATCATTTCCCCGACCCGCTCCTCGTGGCGATGATCACGATCGTGTTGGTGATGGACGCCGCGAGCGAAGTCAGCGAGATCCAGAACGAGGTGGAGCGGACATTGTTGCCGTTCACCGTGGACTGCCTTGCCCGCACGTCGTTCGGATCGACGTAGATCACGTCGTTCTGGCGGATGTAGTAGGCCGGCGAGGCTATCAGGTCGGCGGCTGAGCAGAGGTTCACCTCGTAGGTCAGCATCTTGCCGTTCTCGTTGCGCAGCACCTTCACGTTCTCGCGCTTTCCGTAGATGGTCAAGTCACCGGCGTTTCCGATGGCGTCGAGAATCGTCACGGCATCCTTGTCGATGGCGTAGCGCCCCGGCTTCTCAACCTCGCCAAGCACCTGATAGTACAGGTTCATGAAGTCAACGGTCACCACGGCGTCCGTCGCCTGCCCTTGCTCATTGAGCTCCTTCTTGATCACGGAGGCGATCTCATCACGCGTCAGCCCCGCCACGGCCACCTCGCCGAGGACAGGGAAGTCGATGCAGCCCCGGTCGTCCACCGTGTAACCAGAGATGTAGCCCTGGCTGTAACCGGAAGTGATGGTGCTGCGGGTGTTCTCACCGAGACGCTGCGTCACGTACGGCAGGTTGAAAAGGGCTGTCAGCTCGGGACTCTTGCAGTTCACGATGATCGAGATCTTGTCTTTGGGCCGCACCGTGATCCCCTTCGCGCCACCGATCCGCTGGCCTTCCACCGACTCGAGGTCCTGGAAGTAACTGATCTCCTTCGGCGTAGAACAGGATGGAACTGCCAAAATGCCTATGGCCAGAAGCCATAACAGTAGTGATATTCTTTTCATATTCTTATTCTTATGAAAGATTATAATTCGACTATTACTTATCTGTCTCCACTTTCTCCAAAAAAGCGGGAGGAATGAATTTGGTTGCGAAAGCGGCAACACCCTCAATGGTAACTATAAGGTGCCTGTCGTGTTTGATGCGCTTGATGTGACCCTCATAACCTTTGAATATGCCGTCAATGACTCTCACGCGGTCACCTTTGTGGAACTGCGGGCCATCCTCTCCCAGATACTCAAGACCCGAGTCCTTAATGTCGCAGAGCTTTATGAACGGTTCCATTTGTTCATCCGGAATGATCAATGGCTTTCGGGTCCGATGGTCAAAATACGGAGATACGCTGCCTACATGTTTCAGTCGGATCATGTCCAGACTCTCACAAGTTGATCTTATGAAAATCAACGACTTGATAATTGGCTCCTGAACATAATCAAGACCACCATCCGAACATTTCTCCACCAAATGATGAGGGTAGAAATAGCGGATCGCGGCAACGTCCAAGGTTTGTCTCAGCGGTTCAATCCGATTGTAAAAAATGCGAAGCGCATACCAATTAAGAATCGAACTATACGCAAGTCTGATGTCATCTAATGGATTAGACCCATCAAAAGCCAATTGTGTCATTGGTTAAAAACAAGATGCATAAGCAGTTACAAAATGAATACGAAAATTATCCCCTCTGCCTATGAGCAAGGGTTAGTTCTACGGTTGTCAGCATAAGAATTCTGATCTCGAAGGACTCCAATCCAAGAGCCGCTTTCGCAACCTGCCTATACGGGACAAAAGTAGCATAATTCACACTCAAAAACAAGAGGAAGTGAAGATAATTTCAATATGCGGACAGCATTTCACAATCATGAATTACCCCCCCCCGTACAAATTAACAATATAACTATCAATTAGTTACACCCTACAACCAACTCGCACTAATCTTCTATTCACCTCAATAACAACATCAAAATGAACCTTAAATGAATCTGATTCAGCCTTCCAAAATCACTTTTGACAAGATTTCAGGTGTATCCACAATGGCCGAAGGAGTGTAGGCAGCAAGTTCTTCCTTGCTCCTGAATCCCCAAGTGACTCCGATTGTGCGTACCTGAGCGTTCGCTCCGGTCTGCATGTCCACATTCGAGTCTCCGACATAGACAACCTGCTCTTTCGCGACCTTTGGAACATCAGCCAGAATCTGATCCACAATCGCGGGATCGGGTTTGATCGGCTGGCCGTCGCGTTGGCCGAGAATCTTCACGAAGTCATATTCACCGAAAAAGTGACTGACGAGTTTCTCCGCGCCGTCCTGATACTTGTTGGAGGCGACAGCGAGGCGCACTCCCCTGTCAGTTATTGTCTTCAACATTTCGGGGATGCCGTCATAGGGTCTGGTGCAATCGCATTTGTGAGTGTCGTAATAGGGAATGAAATATGATGCCATCCTCTGTACGTTGTCTTCAGTGGCATATTCAGAAGGAATGGCGGCGCGGAAGAGGTTGTAGATTCCGCGGCCGACCATTTGGTAGTATTCATCTTTCGGATGAATCGGGAAGCCGCACTGCTCCAAAGCATAATTGGTGGCGTTGCCCAGATCCTCGACGGTGTTCAGCAACGTGCCGTCAAGGTCGAAAATCGCTAGTTTTGTCATATCCTATTCCGCATTCTCGAAGCCGAAATATTCACCTTTATCCTCATAAGGGACACCAGTCTTCATCCAGGCTGGCATCGGAGCACCTTTCAGGTAGTAGTCGAAGAACTGCTGAAGCCTGATGGACAAGTCCTTGCAGTTGCGTCTCTGGACGAGGTTGTGGGCTTCCTTGTTGTACTGGAGCAGCCATGCCGGCTTGTCGAGCCTGCGGAGATCCGAGAAGAACTCGATGCCCTGGTACCACGGAACGGCTCCGTCAGCGTCGTTGTGCATGATGAGCACCGGAGTCTGCACCTTATCGACGTGGAACACCGGAGAGTTCTCGATGTAGAGATCGAGGGCGCCCGGCTCCCACATGCTCTTGCCGATCCTGCTCTGGCCATGCTCATACTGTCCGGCGCGGGTGATGCCCGAGCCCCAACGGATGCCACCGTAGGCCGATGTCATATTCCCGACCGGTGCTCCGGAACCTGCCGCCGCGAACATATTCGTACGTGTTATGAGCCAGGCTGTCTGGTAGCCGCCCCAGCTCTGGCCCTGGATCGCCATCCTGCTCTTGTCGGCGATGGAATATTTCTCGCAAAGGGCCTCGGCGCCGGCGCAGATGCAGTTGTAGGCGCTCTCGCCAGGGTGTCCTACCTTATATACTATGTCCGGAACGAAGACTATGTAGCCTCTAGAGGTGTAGAAAGGAATATTCACGATCGAGCGTGAAGGGGCAGGTGTCCAGAACGAATAGAGATTGTTGGCGTTCTTCTCGTAGAAGTAGATCATCACCGGAAGCTTCTCGCCTTCCTTCACTCCGTCCGGAACGAAGACAAGGCCCTTGAGCGGTGTGCCGTCGTAGGCGTTCCAGTGGAAAAGCTCGGCGCGGCCCCAACGGTAGTCCGCCATCTGAGGGTTGATTGCAGAGACCTTTGTGGATGTCTTGAAATTGTCGTCAGTATAATAAAGGTCATAGCAGTTGCGGAAGTTGCCCTTCTGATAGAAAAGCCTGTCAGTGGTCATGGTTCCGGCTACATACTTGAAGCTGACTGTGTCAGTGAAATACTCAAGAGTCTTTGCCGGCTTGGCAAGGTTAACACGTCCGAATCCATTCTCCTGGCTTTCCTCGTTGAACACACTGAGATAGACAGTCTGCTTAGGATCGAGCGGCCTGGCCACTCCGCAACGGCGTGCGTTAGGCTTTCTGGTGTCCGGTTTCGGATCCATGATCTTGAAGCGGTTGTGGGTCTGACGGCCCACTCCCCCTGTGAGATTGACGGCTGTCTTGCCGTCCGGAGAGAACTTCCAGATGTCATAGCGGTCTATGATCAGCACGGCATCCTCATCCTTGTACCATTTCGGGGAGAACTCGTGCGCCGGAGCGGCGGTCGGATGATCGTCCTCCTCATCGTAGAACGGAACTCCGGTCCGGGCGGTAAGGTTGACCTTCTCACCGGTCTGGGTATTGTAGGTGAACCAGTTCATCTCGTCGTTGTCGAACCAGACAAGGTACTTCCCGCTCGGCGACATGTCGAAACGTCCGACGTTAAGCCCCTCCGCGACAACCTTCCTGGAACCGTCCTTGACATTCACAAGGGTGAAGTCGTAACGGTTGTTATAGTCCCAGACAGTGGTGCGGGCATACTTAGCGTTATCGCTGGCAAGCACCCATTCGGAGAGTCCACCGTTCATCAGGCGGATGCCGGCGAACTTAGAGGTGGTCAGCGGAACGATTTTCCCTGGATTAGCGAGGTCGATTGTCGCTGAATATGTCTTCTTGAGAGTCTTGTTGACATTAAGCCTCTGCTGCGGAGGAGTATAGACCGCGTCCCAGTTCCAGATGTCCAGCTGTGCGGTCTCGAAGTCCACGATCGTGGTGTCCTTAGGAGGACGGATCGCGCCGATTCCGAGGAAGAGACGTTTCCCGTCAGGTGTAAAGTAAAACTCTGTGTTCTCGTTAAGAGTCCAACCCGGGGTGCCTTCAACCTTCGTTCCCTCGGCGATGATCTCTTTTGTTGAATATGCCCATCTGCCGTCCTTGCTGATGACGGTCGTGCTGTCTGTAGCCTCCACAATCGGTCGGTGAGCCTGTCGAACCGTCTTTCCTGTCTTGATCGCTCGAATGCTTGTCAGGTAGAGGGCCTGGCACTTGTTGCGGTTCTTGCTCTTGTCCTTGGAACCGAGGAAAACCAGCTGGTCCTCAGCGTCGTTCAGAGTCAGGCGGCTGTAAGACTCAGCCCCTTTGGCCAAAGTGTCAAGACAAGCGGGAGCGTGCGCGATCATCACAGCCGTGACGGAAAGCGAATCTTTCTTGTCCTTCTTCGAGGTCATCAGAAGCACGGTGCCGTCCTGGTTGAACGAATATGCATCGATGTACTTGAGAGTGTCCTTCCTGTCTGTGGCCGGGTTAAGGATGATGAGCCCGGACTTGTCTGTGCCCTTCTTGTCCGAAGTGTCCTTGTAGTGCTTCCAGGTGGACTTATAGGCAACGTAAGGCTTGGCCAGGGCGCCTGTAGTGTAGGAATCCACACGGCCGTATTTCTTGACGGTCATAGTCGTGAGATCAACGGCGGCGAGTGTGTCCTTCGTCATATCCGCGGCCTTCTTCTTGTCGATCTTTTCCTGACGTGTCTTGGCGAACTGAGGCTTGACGCGCAGGTAAAGCCACTTGCCCTTAGGGTCAAGGGACGGCTGCGATCCACGAGGTATGCTGATCTCACGGCATTCCGGCTTGCCTTTCCGCCCCGGGGTCATATTCCTGACATAAAGGGTTCCGTCCCCCTCCTGAGGGTTGACGCACCAGACCAGAACGTTGCCGTCATCACTTTTCTGGATGTCCGAAACGCTCTGCCACGAATCATAGACACTGTGGTCCATCTCTTTCTTCTGAGCCGACGCTTCTGTCACTCCAGGCAGGAGAGCGGCAATCGCCAGTAATGGCAATGGTTTGAAATTCATAATATTCTTAAATTTGTTTTTACTTGTTGGATTGATTTGTCACTTCGACAGGCTCAGTGACCTGACTTGCGGATCCTCTCATAGTAATCATGGCGGGCCGGATTCTCAGGGAACCACCCCTTCAACACGCGTTTTTCCTGCTCGAAAACCTCCAGGATGCCCCAGAAGCAGGAAAAGGCGGCGGCGCCAAGAACTGTGGACGCGACTTCATGATTCACGAATATCGAAGCGGCGGAAAAGGCCAGTCCTGCCACGAGCAGGATCCACCAGCTGCCCTTGCCCCAATGATATTCCATTTTGATGACAATAGGATGACATATCCCTATTATAAGAAAGGTCGCCGCACCGACGATTATTCCACTGAAGTTCATGCTTGCTTACGTTTTCAAAACAACAAATTTACAAAATAATATTGACTTTCAAGTCCGGTACCTACGATTCACGATAGGGACAAGACAGTTTACCTACATGTTGGTATTGTGAGAGAAGGCGTCTGGCGGTAACTTTGCGGTCGGATAGTGATTATCGTCACAAAACAAGAATCTTTTAAGCCAAATGAAATGAAAAAGGCCCGCGGTCGAGAGACTCCGGGCTTTTTTTGAAATTTTCTGTAACAATCAACGGAAATATTCGTTTATATTGTGAAACGAAAAAGAAACGATGACAAGAGAAGAGTCCATAACATTCTACAAGGAGCACGCCCGGAGGCTATACAACACCAGCCTGCGAATAGTCCGCGACAGCGGCGAGGCCGAGGAGATTATGCAGGACACCATCCTCAAGTTCATCTCATCCGACATCGCTCCCAAAGATCAGGCGCAAGTGGCGATGTGGCTCAGCCGCACCTGCATCAGGAAATCCATCGACGCAGTCAGACGGAAAAAGCGCGAGAGGCTCTTCCTTGATGAATATGCCGCCGACGCTTCTGAATATGACAGCGACACTCCGTTCGAGCTTCCCGGGACTATGGCCGCCGTCGCCCAAGTACGCAAGGCCATAGAGGAATTGCCGGACAACTACAGGCTGGTTTTGAATCTTGTGCTTCTGGAAGGCCTTGACTACGAGGAGATCGCCAATCTGACAGGAGAACGGGAAGGCACTATCAGGACGCAGTACTCAAGAGGCAGGGTGAAACTGGCCGAAAAATTAAAGAAATATGAATATGACAGACTTTAAAGAATATATCGACAATAATCCGGAGATCCTGAATGATCAGGAACTGCCGGCCGGACACGAGGCCCGGTTCGAGGCAAGACTGGACGCGATGCTGGGCTCCAGACGCAAGACCTGCCATCGGAAGAGGCTGTTCACGGGCATATTCAGTGCGATTACAGCCGTGGCGGCAGCCGTTGTGGCCGCTGTGATATTCATAGACCGCCCGGCAGAAGGTGAGGTTGATTGGTTCGCCGGAGTGGCTGATGACCCTGTCGCGGTGTATATGGCATATTCAGAGAAAATCGCGGTGATGTACGAAGAGATATTCACAAAGGATCTGGATGAGAGGTGGGAGACGACGGTGGGAAGCATCACCAATGAGAATGTGGCGATGATTGATCTGCTGCCGGATGAGCTTGACGACAAGACCAAGGCGCATATTCTGAAGGAATACTATGGAGAGCTACTTAATGGATTAGATAAAATCAACAAAATAAAAGAGTTATGAAAAAGTTTATGTTTATCGGAGCCGCCGCGCTCGCAATGTTCACCGCGACCGGCTTTACCGCCCCCGTGGGGTATCCGGCCGAATCAATGTATCTGACAACAACCTCAAAGGTTGATACGGAATACACCACTTGTAAGTTCAACTGCAAGGATTTCAGCGGGTTGGAATTAAGCGGGATAGTCGAGGTCAACCTTGTCAAATCAGACTCGTACAAAGTGGAGATCACTCTGCCGAACGTGCTTCAGGAATATCTTCAAGTGTATGTCAATCACGGTATTCTGAAGATCGGGTGGAACAAGAATATTCCGGCAAATCTTCAGAAAAAGTTGGGAAACTGGACGTGCAAGGCAGAAATCGCGATGCCGGAACTAAGAAAGTTGGATATGTCAGGAATCACAAGCTTGAAATGCGATGACACTTTTGATCTTGGGGACGAGGAGCTTTCGTTGGACATCAGCGGGGCAAGCAAGATCAAATCACTGAGTGTCAATGCAAGGAAGTTGGACGCTGAGATCAGTGGAGTGTGCACCTGCAAGTTGTCCGGAAACTTTCCCGAAAAGGCTGAACTCGATCTATCCGGAACGTCCAAAACCAGTTTCCAGATCAACGCCGACAAACTTGAGGTTGACATCAGTGGAGCCACCAAGACCAACATTGACGGGAAGTTCGGTAAAGTCGAACTTGACGCATCCGGGACAAGCGAGGTCAACCTGAACGGGAAAGTAGGCACACTGGAGGTTGACGCTTCAGGAGTATCCAAGGTAAAGGCTATGGACGCCGAGACCGAGAACGCTATCCTTGAGACATCCGGAACGGCGAATTGCAGTGTGAACGTAACCCGTTCCATAATGATCGAGGACGCGACCGGTGTGTCCAGCATCAACTACAAGGCTCCTAAGGATCTTGGTGTGATGATTAAATCGATCGGAAGATCCGCTTCGGTTCAGAGGGTCAATTAATTTCAGCCTGTCGAAGTGACCGCTAAAGGGCTTGCAGGGAGGCGTGGCAAAGTGTCGCGTCTCCCGTTTTTGCCATAAAGAGGTACTCCTCGTCACTGGCCTTGCGGATTCCGAACGACACATCATCGCCGCGATGAACCTCACGCCGGAAATTGATGTCTATCCTGATGAACAGCCCGCTTGACAACACGCTCTCCGGCAGGAGGTTATAGAACATCTCTATGTAATGGGTGTTGTTCAGATGCCCGTTGAAGTCACACTCACTGTAACCGACCTCCTTGTGCTTGATGAAATCCGGCAGGAAATCGATTATACGCCTTGGACTTTTGCAAGGAATAGGAATATCCACGTCCGAAAGCCCGAGCTCAGGGAAAATCGGCTTTCTGGTGTGTATGTCGATCACGCACCACTCAGTTGTCCCTCGGCCGATCTCCTCTCCTTCCGCGTCCGTCAACTTGACGCATCTGTTATATGTAAGACCTTTGCCTTTCACCGGCCAAACCTTGACGTTATAGTTGTCGTAAAGGCTTGGCCGGTCATCTATCTCGAAAGCCGAGCGGAGCAGGACCCACGAACGCCCCGCTTTTCTCATCACATCGATTCCGCAGCCTTCCTTGCGGATGTTCTGTCCGATCGCGTTGATGATGCTGCCACAGATGGAAGGCACGGTGGCTTGACCCTGATAGTCTATGTTCTCCGGAGCCACGGAATATTCAAAAGTGTTTATGATCTGTTCCATAATCATTGTGTTTGATTTCTCGTCTGCAAAAGTACCGTATTTGCTCCTTGTGACGAAGAAAGTGTTTTCAGAGGTATGAAAAATGTCACAAAACCCTTGTTTGGCGGAAAAATTGCAGTATTTTAGGGACGAAAATCCAGACTCGGGAATTTCGTCCCGGCATATCACGGGACGGTTTTGACGGGATTGGGACAAGTTTTAAGGCTATGAACACACCATTGAGGGTCTCGAAAGGCTACGCCAGCCAAGTAAAATACGCGGTGCTGATGCCGCTGTTCTTCTTCGTGTTTTGCTTTGTCTATAATCCGTTCTCTTTGTCGGATTTTTACGACATCGGAGGGAAATCGTGGACATTCCATCTGCTGATGCTGTCCTGCATTATGATCGGTGTACTGGCCCTGACACGGCTTGTTTTCTCGTTCCTCTACAAGTATATTCCTTTCAGATGGTGGCATTATGCGGTCTGGTGCTTCGGAGAAGTGCTGGTAACGTCGTTCTTCTTCGCGCTCTACACCTCGCTGTTCTACAAGAAAGCCGGAGGTATGCCATATTTCACGGCACTTTCCTACTGTTTTGAAGTCGTGTGCCTGACGCTGGTCTATCCATACCTGCTCTGCATTCTGCTGAGGATCATATCCAACAAGAACTACGATCTGGCCAACGCCGGGCAGGCTCCGGAGGAGTCTTTGGTAAAGTTCTACGATGAGCACAAAAGGCTGAAACTGACGATAGACCCTTCGGCCGTGCTTTATGTCAGCGCGGAAGCCAATTATATCAACATCCACTATCTGGAGAACGACCGTGTCAAGACATACCAGCTGAGGAACTCGATGAAAAGCCTTGAGACTGACGCCCTCAAGCACGGATTCGTGCGCTGCCACAGGTCATATTACGTCAATCCTCGCCACATCAAGGTACTGAGCAGAGACAAGGACGGTGTCATCTACACGGAGTTCATCCGCGACGGAGTCGGGCATATTCCCGTCAGCAAGCAGTATTACGACAATCTAGCCAAATTACTGTAAATAACCAAGAATCCTGACATTAGGGTCACGGGAAAGCTGGCCGGGGTTCGTCCCGGGCTCTCCCTCAGGAACCGTCAACCCACGCACCTCATAGAATTTTGTCCAGAATTCAGTCACCCTTCCGGCGCTGTCGTGAAAGGACATCGGAATCGTGCCGAAAACAAAATGCTTATCCCCGCTCCCTGTTACTTTCGGATTCATATCTTTCACATCATCACGCACCACCGCCATTCCTTTCACATTATGGCCACGTTCTTTTAACCTGTCTTTGAAAACAAACGACTTCTGCACGAGTTCCGAACAATAGATCGCGCTGTCACTCGGCATAAATATGTCATCGTAGGGCCTTCCGAGGAACTTTCTCGCATTCGCCACACTCTCTTCAACGTCCACCCCTTCAATCCTCCCCACAAGCACTGACTCCCTATCACTCAATCGGACCAGAAAACTGTCCAACGGGTTTTCCACAACTCCATATTCCGGAATAGCCTCAACGACGTTCCCGTCTGAGAAAACCGCGATATGATCGATTCCAAGTCCATCCACCCCGTCCGTCACATCCGTGATGTTGTTCCCTTGGCCATTGACCACGAACAACAGGTCCCCATTCCTCAAATCAGTGATTGTAATGCCTTCTGAGCATGCGACAACGCCAAAGGCAAGCACCAAAAGAAGTGCTTTTTCCAATATCTTATGAAGATAATTCAACATCATTACATTTTTCCGGACACAAAAATAACGAAAACACCCCACACATAAATCATAATCAGATAAATTCAATTGAGTACGACATATTGAAAAAGCTCTTTGGATGATCAAACGTATCGCTAAAGCGGTTCTCCAGAAGCAAGATTAACGGCGAAGGGCGCCTGTGGAAGAATGATTTGCACGCTACGAGCGTGATTAATAGTGAAAAACGCTTGTGGCGGACGTGTAAATCCTCCACGGGCGGTTTTAATGGGGAAACACGCCTGGCGAGAATGGGAAGAGATGATAAGGGAAAGGATACAGAAATGGCCTGAAATCCTACTGGAATCCAGGCCTTAAATTGTTATAAACTATATTCCTGACTATTCAGCGGAATCGTCATCTCCGCCGTATTGAGAGATGTTGTCATCCGGAAGGGTGGTGTCGGCCGGAGCGTCAGCTGAAGATCCTGCAACATCCTCGTTCTCGGCGTCCTCCTCTCCCTCAAGCCATCTCTCAAGAGCCTCGGCATCATCGGTTTTCACCTTGATCTTCACAAGGTTGATGGAATCATCCGTCTCGACGGTAACAGCATAGAAACTGGTGCCGTCAGGTTTTGGATACTTGACAAGGTCAGGGAGATAGTCGCTGAAACCTCTTGGATATTTCTCATTGAACGCTGCGGCAAGCGCTTCGGACATATTCTCGTAGCTTACCACGTGTCTTTTCTTCTGATCTGGTGCCATACTCATATAAACCAAATAAAGATTGTTTATCGTTTTCGGGTGCAATATTAAGACATTTTTCCGAATTGAGAAGCAATCCGCAAACTATTTTCTGAAAAAAAATGATTTCTGCCTCTTCTTCTTCTCCGGATCACGCTCCACAAAGACCGGCTTCATCGTTCTAGGATCGATTCCGGTGTAGTACATCACGGATGAGGTGGTCATCGGAGTCGGTGTGAAATCCTGCACCTGATCCATATATATTCCTTTCAAAGCAGGATTTTTGGACAGGTTCTCCATATCCTTCATCGTGCAGCCTGGGTGCGAGGAGATGAAATATGGAACGATTCCGGTGCGCCGTCCGTTCTGGGCGCAGATCTTGTCGAACTCATAGCGTAATCTCTCAAAGAGCTTGAAAGACGGCTTGGCGATGTACTGGAGCACCTTGTCCTCGGTATGTTCCGGAGCCACCTTCATTCGGCCGGAAGTGTGGTCAAGAATCAAAGTCTTGAGGTAAGGCTTGGATGTCTCGTCCACAAAGCCTTTCTCATCGAGGAACAAATCGTAACGGATCCCGCTGCCGATGTAGGAATGGCGTATTCCCGGCACGGCATCGACCTTCCGGTACAACTCAAGCACCTGTTTGTGAGAGCGGTTCATATTCGGACACGGAGCCGGAAACAGACAGGATTTCCTGCGGCATTTGTCGCAAAGGTCCGGGTTCTTGCCACGCATCATATACATATTGGCCGTAGGGGCCCCGAGATCGGAGATATTCCCCGCAAAGCCTGGCATCTTGGCCAATTTCCTAACCTCAGCGACTATGGACTCCTGCGAACGGGACTGGATGAACTTACCCTGATGCGCGGCGATGGTGCAGAAATTACATCCTCCGAAGCACCCTCGGTGAGTGATGATGGAATCCTTGATCATGTCATAGGCCGGGATCCTCTTCCCCTTGTAGCGCGGATGCGGCAACTTGGTGAAAGGCAGGTCCCAGAACGAATCCATCTCCTCGGTCGTGGACGGTGAATATGGCGGATTGATCTGCACATAACCATTCCCGACAGGCTCGATGATTGTCGCCGGATGCATCATATTGGCGTGAGTCTCAATCAGATGAAAGTTCTCGGCGAACGCCTTCTTATCCTTCTTGCACTCCTCGAACGAATGAAGCACCAACGGCTCCTTGACCTTCCACTTTCCGCTCATAAGGAAAGCGATCTGCGGGATCCTATGGATTTCGTGAATATTCCTCTGCGCCTCAATGGCTCTCGTCAGTTCCAACATCGGCTTCTCCCCCATCCCGTAGCAAAGGTAGTCAGCCTTGCACCACTGCAATATGGACGGAACAAGTTCATCTTTCCAATAGTCATAATGGGTAAGCCGACGGAGCGAAGCCTCGACTCCCCCGATGATGACCGGAACATCGGGATAGAGTTTTTTTAATATGTTCGTATAGACACTGACCGCATAATCCGGCCTCTGTCCGGCCTTGCCTTCCGGCGTGTAGGCGTCATCGTGACGGAGACGCTTGCCGGCAGTGTAATGGTTCACCATCGAATCCATAGCACCGGCGTTCACTCCGAAATAGAGCCTCGGAGCGCCTAACTTCTTAAAATCCCTGAGGTCATCCCTCCAGTTAGGCTGCGGAACGACAGCGACCCGGTAGCCGAAATGCTGAAGCCAGCGGGCTATGCAGGCCGTGCCGAAAGAAGGGTGGTCCACAAAGGCATCACCCGTGAAAAGGATGATGTCGATGTAGTCCCACCCTAAGGCTTCAACCTCCTTTTTGGAGGTCGGGAACATATAATCCGTTTCGGACATCTGGATATTCCTACATTCTCTCAGGAAGTTCGATTCCAAGGATGCCCATCGCCTTGCGAAGGACAGCGGAAAGCGTGTCGATCAGCACCAGACGCATCTTGAGCACATCCTCGTTCTCCTCCTTCAGGATCGGAGTGTCGTGATAGTACTGGTTGAACTCCTTGGCGATGTCGTAGGCATAATTGGCGATGACGGCCGGTGAATATGCCTGCGCGCCTTCGGCGATCTTAGCCGGGAATGTGTTCAGCAGCTTGATGAGTCTGATCTCCTTGGCGCTGAGCTCAACCTTCGGCAGAGGAGAGGCGGCATATTCAATGCCCTTCTCCGCGGCCTTGCGCAGGATGGAGCGGATGCGGGCGTGGGTGTACTGGATGAACGGGCCGGTGTTGCCGTTGAAGTCGATGGACTCCTTCGGGTTGAAGAGCATGGTCTTCTTCGGATCCACCTTGATGATGAAGTACTTAAGGGCACCGAGACCTATCATGTGATAGAGTTTCGCCTTGTCTTCCTCGCTCATGTCGGCCAGCTTTCCGGACTCGTCGGAAGTCGCCCTCGCCTCCTCATACATCTTTTGAAGGAGGTCGTCGGCATCCACGACCGTCCCCTCACGGGACTTCATCTTGCCCTCCGGCAGCTCGACCATACCATAGGAAAGATGGAATATGTTGTCGGACCATTCGAATCCAAGCTTCTTGAGGATCAGTTTCAACACCTGGAAGTGGTAGTTCTGCTCGTTGCCGACCACATAGACGTGAGAGTCAAGGTGATATTCAGCGAAACGCCTTTCGGCCGTTCCCAGATCCTGGGTGATGTAAACCGACGTTCCGTCAGAACGGATGAGCAGTTTCCTGTCAAGTCCGTCGGCCGTGAGGTCGCACCAGACGGAGCCGTCCGGATCCTTCACGAACACGCCCATATCCAGTCCCTTCTGAACCAACTCCTTACCAAGAAGATAGGTCTGGGACTCGTAGTAAACCTTGTCGAAAGTGATTCCGAGAGCCTTGTAGGACTCGTCGAAGCCCTTGAGCACCCAGCCGTTCATCCTGGCCCAAAGGTCGCGGACCTCCTTGTCGCCGGCCTCCCATTTTTGGAGCATCTCGTGGGCTTCCTTGAGGCAAGGGGCCTCCTTCTTGGCGGTCTCCTCGTCCATTCCCCCGGCAATCAAATCCTCGACTTCCTTCTTGTAGATGTCGTTGAAAGCCACGTACATATCCCCGACAAGATGGTCGCCCTTAATCCCCGTGGACTCCGGAGTCGCGCCGTTGCCGACCTTCAGCCATGCAAGCATGGACTTGCAGATGTGCACTCCCCTGTCGTTGACAAGGGTGGTCTTGATCACGTTGTTGCCGCTGGCCTTCAGAAGCCTTGACACCGAGTCACCCAGAAGGTTGTTCCTGATGTGGCCGAGGTGCAGAGGCTTGTTGGTGTTCGGCGACGAGAACTCGACCATGATGTTCTTGCCGGTCGTCGGCAGGTCACCGAAGTCCTTGTCCGCAACGATCTCTCCGAAAAGTTCGTTCCAGAAGAGATTGGAGAACAGAAGGTTAAGGAAACCTTTGACGCAGTTATATTCAGAGATTTCCGGTACGTTCGCCTTCAGCCATTCTCCGATGGCGTTGCCCGTGTTCTCCGGAGTGGAGTGCGACAGACGCAGGAGCGGGAAGACGACGAGCGTGAAGTCTCCGGTGAATTCCTTCCTTGTGACGGAGACCTGAAGCGCCGACGGTTCGATGTCGGCGTTATAGAGTGCCTTGATGGCTTCTGAAGCCTTAGAGGCGATAAAAAGTTCCGGGGTCATTAACCGAGATAGGTTTTAAGAAGTTTGCTTGCGGATGGTTTCTTTAGCTTGCGGATCGCCTTCTCCTTGATCTGGCGGACTCTCTCTCTTGTGAGGTCAAGCCTCTCGCCGATCTCCTCAAGGGTCATCTCCTGACAGCCGATGCCGAAGAACGACTTGATGATCTCGCGCTCACGGGTCGTCAGGATCTGGAGAGACCTTTCGATCTCGGTGCTGAGGGACTCGTTCACAAGGCCTCTGTCGGCCATCGGCGAGTCGTCGTTAGGAATCACATCCAGAAGGCTGTTGTCCTCGCCCTCTACGAACGGGGCGTCCACGGACACGTGTCTTCCGGACACCCTGAGGGTGTCGGAGATCTTGTCCTGCGGGATGTCTATCATCTCGGAGAGTTCCTCATTGGAAGGGCTTCTCTCGTTCTTCTGCTCGAACTGTGAGAGGGCCTTGTTGATCTTGTTCAGGGATCCTACCTGGTTGAGCGGAAGCCTGACGATCCTGGACTGCTCGGCGAGAGCCTGAAGGATTGACTGACGGATCCACCACACAGCGTATGAAATGAACTTGAAGCCTCTTGTCTCGTCGAATTTCTCGGCGGCCTTGATCAGGCCGAGGTTACCCTCATTAATCAAATCCGGAAGGCTAAGCCCCTGATTCTGATACTGCTTCGCAACAGAAACCACAAATCTAAGGTTGGCCCTTGTGAGTTTCTCCAAAGCTTTCTGGTCACCCTTGCGGATTCTCTGGGAAAGCTCTACCTCCTCTTCCGGAGACACCAACTCCTCGCGGCCGATCTCCTGGAGGTACTTGTCCAGGGACGCGCTCTCGCGGTTGGTGATTGACTTTGTAATCTTTAATTGCCTCATATCTTGTAATACACAAATTTCCCTGACGGAAGGCGCGGAGCCGTTTCCGTCAGGGAAACACTATCCTATAACCTTCATCAACTACTCTTTACTGAATCCGAAGAAGGCTTTTCTACCGTTGGCTGTGACACCTTCGATATAAACCGCCCTCTTTGCGGACTTGGCGATGTTCAAAACATCCTGAGGTGTGCCGACCGGCTGATCGTTGACGTAGGTGATGACCATCCCTTCCGAAGCGCCTGCCTCAAGCATCTTGCCGCTTCCGACGGATGTGACCTCGACACCTTTCTTCAGACCGAACTTCGCAAGAGTCTCCTTGGAAGCCTCCTTAAGAGTCGTGCCGAAGAAAGCGATCTCTCCGTCACCGACCACAGTACCGTTCTCGGTGCTGCTGCCCTGGAATGTGACCTCAAGTTCCTTCTCCTTGCCGTCACGGATGATCTTGACCTTAGCCTTGTCACCAGGATGGAAGGTATTGACCTTGACCTGAACTGCGGAGCCACTCTTCACATCGGTTCCGTCAATGGCCACAATCACATCACCTTCCTTCATTCCGGCCTTGTCAGCGGAGCTGCCTTTCGCAACCTCTCTGATATATACGCCTTCCGGAGAAGAAAGTTTCAATTTTTTCAACATATCATCGACAGAATCATATTTCAGATTCTTGGCAAGACCTTCGCTGAGATCAGACATAGCGATTCCAAGAACGGCTCTCTTCACTGACCCAAAGTCAATCAAGTCTTCTACAACCTTCTTCACAATATTCACCGGCACAGCGAATGAATATCCCGAATATGCTCCCGTCTGTGAAACAATAGCGGTGTTGATGCCGACAAGCTCACCGGTCTTGTTGACAAGGGCGCCACCGGAGTTGCCAGGGTTGACAGCCGCGTCGGTCTGTATGAACGACTCGATCTGGATTCCGCCATTGTTTCTCTCACGAGGATCGTGCGCCATCGAACGTCCCTTGGCGCTGACAATGCCGGCTGTGATGGTGGACCTGAGCTGGTAGCCAAGAGGACTGCCCACGGCCAGAACCCACTCACCGAGCCTCAACTGGTCGGAATCCCCGAACGGAAGCGTCGGAAGTCCCTGAGCGTCAATCTTTATCAAAGCGACATCCGTAGCCGGGTCAGTACCGATGACCTTGGCGTCATATACCTTGTTGTTATTCAGGGTGACCTGTACCTTCGTCGCGTTGGCGACCACGTGGTTGTTGGTCACGATGTAGCCGTCAGGACGGATGATCACTCCAGAGCCGCTACCCTGCTGCTCTCTTGTCTGAGGGCCTTCATCCCCGAAGAAGAAACGGAAGAACGGATCCGTCATCTGATATTGCTGAGTCACCGTCACCTCCACATAAACAACAGCATCAACCGCAGCCTCCGCGGCGTAAGTCAGATCCGGATAGTCCGACTGTGCCAGATTGACAGTCTTTGTGACCGTTCCGTTCTCTGTACTTGTCACATTGTCTCCATCATTCACGGTGGCCGCCTTGACGACACCGTATGCCGCCAGCACGCTGAACAATACTGACAGCACCACTGTTAACAAACCTTTTTTCATTTCTGACATATTAATTAAATTTATCAATATTCAATCACAAGCATCCGGATGGTGTTTCCGAAGCCTTAGGCAAAAAATCAAATATGATGCCATAATATTAAGGGAATATTCGTATATTTGCCTTTTACAGAGGCCACCCTCCGGCGGCCGGAAAACAATGAATTAAAAAACACACGAATATGAAACTCAACGTATCAAGCTCCGAGCTTCTGAAAGGACTGATGGACATCTCCAAGGCCATCCCGGCCAAGTCCGCGCTTCCGATTCTGGAAAACTTCCTGTTTGACCTCAAAGGCAACATCCTTGAGGTCACCGCATCGGATTCGGAGCTCACCCTCAGGACTGAAATCGAAGTGGACACCACCGAAGAGGAAGGCAGGATCGCCGTTCCCGCAAGGCACATCATCGACCTTCTCAAGGAGCTTCCTGACCAGCCTGTATCGATCTGCACCGCCAGCGACAGCTCGATCGAGTGCAAGTGGACGAGCGGTAACTCCGTGCTGCCTTTCTTCCCTGCCGAGGACTACCCTGAGATCAAGGGGACGAGCGACGACGCGGAGAAACTTGAATTCCCGGCCGAAAGCCTGATCGAAGGCATCAACAGCACGATCTATGCGACCGCCGACGATGAGATCAGACCCGCGATGAACGGAATATTCTTTGATTTCGGACCGGAATCCACCACTCTCGTGGCCTCAGACTCGCACAAGCTCATCTGCTACACGGCCAAGGAAGTGAAGACCCCGGAGAAATGCTCGTTCATTCTTCACAAGAAGCCGGCGGCCGTCCTGAAGTCCATCCTCGGGAAAGACGACGGAACTGTTGAGATCGCGTTCGACTCCAGCACCGTCCTCTTCACCTTCGGGAAGACTACCATGGTGTGCAGGCTGATTGTCGGCAAGTACCCTAAGTACCGCGATGTGATCCCTCAGAACAACTCCAGCGTGCTGAAGATCGACAGGGCGATGTTCCTGAACACGGTAAGGCGTGTGGCCGTCTGCGCCAACAAGGCTTCCAACCACATCAAGCTGGATCTCAAGCCGGGCCAGATGGAGATCACCGCACAGGATCTCGGTTTCGCCATCGCAGCCTACGAGAAGATCAACTGCGACTACAGCGGTGACGAGCTGACCATCGGATTCAAGTCAACATTCCTCACGGAGATCCTCGCCAACATGAGCTGCGAGACAGTCGTGATGAAGTTCGCCGACGCGCGCAGGGCTGCCCTCATCATTCCTTCAGAAGAGGATGATGAGAGCGGAAAGATCTGCGGAATCCTGATGCCTATCATGGTTTAACCTTCGGAGAATCAAAGCTATGGAACTTTCTCTTGAAAGGCCTCTGCTTTTCTTTGACATTGAGAGCACGGGGCTTAATATTGTCAATGACTGCATTGTCGAACTGAGTTTTGTCAAGGTGTTCCCTGACGGACACCATGATGTGAAGACCTGGAGGGTCTGTCCTTGGGACTACACTCTCCGCAAACAGCATCCGATCAATCCCGAGGCCAGTCAGGTGAACGGGATCAAGGATGAGGATGTCGCAAAGGAGAAGAAATTCATCGAGATTGCGGCCGAAGTCGTGGATTGGCTGAGAGACAGTGATCTGGCAGGGTATAATTCCACAAAGTTCGACCTGCCGATGCTGTCCGAGGAACTTGAGAGGGTACGTGCCTATTGTATGCGCAGGCTTGCGGATCCAAGGAACACTCCTGAGAACAAGGCCAAGGCCCAGGCAACCCTTGAGGCCACGGACATCGACCTGCACTCCAAGCAGATGATCGACGTGCAGACGATCTACCATTATATGGAGCCACGCAACCTCAAGGCCGCATACCGTTTCTATTGCGGCGGAGAGGATTTCGAGAACGCCCATTCAGCCGAGGCTGACACTATGGCTACATATGAAGTGTTAAAGGGCCAACTGGATATGTACCAGACTCCGACAAAGTACCACGAGCAGGTTCTCAAGAACGATGTCGAGTTTCTGGCCGGAGTCGCCGGCCGTCCACGCACCGTTGACTATGCCGGCAGACTGATTCTCGGCAAGAACGACGAGCCGACCATCAGTTTCGGAAAGCACAAGGGCCACACGGCCAGGGAGGTATATGAGACCGAGCCGGCCTACTTCGCCTGGATCGAGAACGGTGAGTTCACGATGGACACCAAGCGACAGTTCGCACGCCTGAAGGAGCAGTTCGACAAGGAGAAAAAGGAAGCCGCCAAAGCCAGAGAGGCCGAAATGATCAAGCCACTTGAGGGTGAAGCGTTTGACAGTGCAGTAGCCGGTCTGAAGGACAAATTCTCTGGCAAACTCTTTTAACTGTCGGCGGAATGCGGCATTTCCTGCGGGAAATTGATTTATGAATATAATAGTAAAGACATCATCCGGCCACATCACCGTTCGCCCGGACACAACGTGGGAGAAAGACAACGAGGACTTTTACCCTCCAGAGTTCGTGGACGAGTTGACATATTCCCCCGTCCTTTTCGCCCGCATCCTGAAGCCAGGCCGCAGCGTCGGGAGGAAATTCGCGTCAAGGTACTACGACTCAATCGGTTTCGGAGTTCTCCTCTACCCGGAGAATATGCTTGACGGCACCCCGGAAGGCTACGCCCAGGCCATCTGCCTGGATCATACATCCTTTCTGCCCACGCCGATGTTTTCGCCGCAAAGGCTGGAAGAAGATGGCCGATTCAGCCTCTTCAGAAATGAAGTTGAGCTTTTCACTTTCGACCATCCTTCTTTGGATATGATTGAAGACACTCTCGTGGAAGCCACAAAGCTGCTCTACATCCGCACCGGCGACCTCATCGCCATAGAACTTGCACCCCGCAAGCCGCTGACAATCCGCCCCGATGTAAGCTCTCACATCACCGGCACTTTCGACAACAACGAAATCATTGATTTTCAGATTATTTTCTGAACGACGTTTCGTGATGGCCAGGGTTCAGTGAAGTGTCACCACAAACCCTCCGCGCTTCGCGCTCCGTCCCTCCCAAGCTGCGCTTGGGCCCCACCCGCTTATAGCCGCGGGTGGCTAAGGTTCGTGATGGCACTTCACTGAACCTGGATGGCTAAATAAAGCAATACAAAGCAAAATAAAGTATGTCATCGCATAGCAATATGATATAATTATGCATAAACTAACATAAACACGCAAGCCGCCGAAAAATCAAAAGTCAAATTTTGGTAACGTGCAAAATTTGACTTTTGCCTTTTTTCGGCGGCTGATTTCAGCGGTTATTTTTCGATGGCAAATTGATATTTATCGCTTCGACAAGCCCAGCGACCAGTTTTTCCTTCTGGAAGTCCAGCGTGCAGTCACTCCTTCATGGAAATCGGCGACCAGTTATTTTATCAGGAAGATCAAGGGCCTACTATGTCATCAAGCGGTGAAAGCCGGTTGCGATGCGGTCAAGGCCTTGCTGGAGACGGGCACGAGGGCAGGCGATGTTGATGCGCATAAAGCCATCAAGGCCGTACATCACGCCGGAGTTGATCCAGACCTTCTCATTGAGCAAGAGGCTGTTCTCTATGTCGTTAGCGGACATATTCAAAGCGCTGACATCCACCCACACAAGGTAGGTTCCTTCCAGTTTGCTGACAGGGAACTCCGGAAGGTTCTCCTCAAAGAACGACAGCAACGCGCGGTAATTCCCGTAAAGATATTCATTAAGCTCCTTGAGCCACGGCTCACCCTCGTTGTAGGCGGCCTGAAGCGCAAGCACACCGAAAGGATTCACCTCACACAACTCGTTGATATTGATTACCCTGTCGATGATTTTCTTCCAGTCAGGATTGTTGGTGATGATGTTGGATATTCCCAAACCGGCGATGTTGAACGACTTGCTTGGAGAGTTCATCGTGACGGTATTGTCCTGGGCTACCTGTGAGATAGAAGCCATCGGAGTGAAGTGATAGCCAGGCATTTCCAGTTCGCAATGGATCTCGTCGCTTATGACGATCACACCGTTTCTGCGGCAGATGTCGGCTACCCTCTCAAGGTCCTCACGAGGCCAGACACGTCCGCAAGGGTTGTGAGGATTGCAGAACAGCAGCACCTTGGCCATCGGGTCGGCGGCACGTCTCTCAAGATCCTCGAAATCAATGTACCAAGTGGCCTGATCACCTTCCGTGTCGTAGATCAGTTTGTTGATTGAGAGTTCACAAAGATTGTTCTTCGCGGTGGAGAAGAAACAGTTGTACGCCGGACTCTGGATGATCATCTTCGGCAATTCACCGTGAGGGCCACGTCCACGGTTCGGCTTCTCGACCACCTCGCCGTCCACAATCTCGTACTGCGTCAAAGCCTTGACAACCACCGACATCGCCGGAACCACCCCTGCAATGTAGAGGTACCAATCCTTCTCCGTGTGCCACCCTCTGCGGCGCTCCCACCAGTTGACGGCAGCCTCGTAGTAGGAATCCGGCACGTGGGTGTAGCCGAAAATCTCTTGATCCACACGATCTTTCAGCACGTTCACGATCTCCGGAGCCACCTTGAAGTCCATATCCGCCACCCAAAGCGGAATCACATCCTCCGAAATCGGCCCGACCGGACTCTCCGCATCCCATTTGACGCAGTTCGTGCCGCGCCTTATCGTCATCTCGTCAAAGTTATATTTTCCCATAATATTACAAATTTTCAAATTTCATTTCCTGCCCTCACGATCATCTTGTCAGAAAATCCAAGTCGGCATATTCATAAAATCCGGCATTATCTTGACATCAGCAAGTGATTTCCACCGAACAGACTTCGAAGATAGCAAAAAACAATTAAATTTGCGATGATATGAGATTCTACGAATATATTTTCTTGGCCACCGCGTTTGCCGCAAGTGTCTGCGGATGCGCGCGGAATGTCAGCGGAGACTTGCCGCAGGACGTTATCGAACCGCAATTTATGAATATAATCCCGGAAGCTGATGGGGGATATTCATTGGTCTCGATCTCGCCGTTTGACGGGAGCCGGGACACGATATCCATCAGCCAACCTCTTGGCAGATTGATAGTTACGAGCACTTCCTACATCGGTTTTCTGGATGCCGTCGGGGCGGACTCGGTGATTGTCGGGGTGTCGGGCGGTGAATATGTCTGCGACTCTTCAGTGACAGCCGGCCTAAGCAACGGAACGGTGGTGGACATCGGTTATGACGCAAGCCCTGACTACGAGAAGATAATGGCCCTGAAGCCGGACCTGCTCCTGACATATTCAGTCTCCCCTGTGAAGTCGCAGTTCTTCTCGAAACTTGAGTCGCTGGGAATAAAGACTTTCATTGTCAATGAGCATCTTGAGCGACACCCTCTGGCCAGAGCCGCCTACATACGCCTTTTTGGAGCGTTGACAGGGAATATGGCCGCGGCTGACTCGGTGCTTAAGATCGTTTCGGAGAACTACATAAACTTACGTGATTCGGTTCAAAGTAATCTGAACAGAAATATTGAACTGGATTCCAAAGGAACGACTCACAAACAAAGAAAAATTCTGGTCAACATCCCGTACAAGGACCAATGGTTCATTCCCGGAAAGGAAAGTTATCTCACCACGCTGTTCAAGGATGCCGGCGGGGAGATTCTCGGAGCCAAATCCGGAAGCTCAGTCTCGGGCCAGATTTCGGTCGAGACGGCATATTCATTGTCAAAGGAAGCGGATCTTTGGATGAATGTCGGTTGGTGCCAGACGCTGGAGCAACTTCTTTCAGTCAACCCCTTGTTCGAGGACTTCCTTAGGAACATACAGAGAAACGCCTCAGCCATAGGATATTCCGGAACCGAAGGATGCGCCACGAACTCCAGTGACACCTCCGCAAGCGTGGTCTGGAACGACAACAACCGCCTCAACCCCAAGGGTGGCAACGATTTCTGGGAAAGTGGTGTGGTACACCCCGACCTCCTTCTCCGCGACCTCATCGGAATATTCCGCGGCGAAGACAACCGTACTCCTATCTATTACAAATCAATCAAGTAGCCAAACGCATCCCGCCTTCAATAACATCTTCCTTTCTTAGGTGCGCAAATATATTCACACCCTGAACACCAAGAGGCATATTCCTGGATTATATTGCCAGAGTCTGTATTAGTCTTTCGAAGGCTTAGCCGTTTATCACAAGGTGAACATCTGGGAGGCGCGGGTGCGGGGAAGGGTCTGGAGGTTGGTGATTTCCTTTGCGGTGAGGTGACCGTCAAGGCGAATCGACCTAAGGGCATCGGCGGCGGAGTCGAAGGCGAGAGACGGTGTGTTGTTGTTCTCACTTAGATGGCAGAGAAAGATGTTCTTGAGGCCGGGATGCCAGAAACGGCGGATGGCCGAGGCGCACTCATCGTTGCTCAGGTGACCGTTGCCTTGACATATACGCATCTTGAGTTCGTGTGGGTAAGGGCCCCCGATCAGCATTCCGGAATCGTAGTTCGACTCGAAGACAACCGCGTCGGCCTTCCGGGCATATTCAATAGCCTCGTCAGTCACCCTGCCGGCATCGGTCATCAGGAAGAACCTTACCCCTGACCACTCGATGAAATAACCTACGGTCTGGGTCGCGTCGTGCGGCACCACAAAATGACTGACCAACGGGAGTTCCTCTTCCGGAATATCCCCACGCAGTCTAATCCTGACAGGACCTTCATCCGGAAGGACACAACGGTAATCCGAGATGTAGTCCCTTGTGAATGTGTGATGCGAAAGAGCCTCGTGCAGCACGGCGGTCGCATATACAGGCTTTTTCAGATGCTTGCAATACGAACCCAGCTGTCTGATGTGATCAAGATGATCATGTGTCACAAGCACTGCCTGAAAGGAATCCACACCTAAGCCGTGCTCCATCAGAGTCTTCTTCAAACGCCGCTGGCTGACTCCAGCGTCGATGAGAAGCCCCGATCTACCGTCGGAAAGGAAATAGCAATTGCCGCAGCTGCCGCTGGAAAGACTAAAAAACTTCAGCATCACTTCTTCTCCTCTTCGCAATATTTCGAGATCACGCTGTAGGCATCACCGACACCGAGCTCACCGGCCCTCGAAAGGTCGATGCAACCTTTCTCCTTGTCTTTCAGATAGATGAGTACAAGACCTCGGTTATAGTACGCGTCTCCCATATAAGGATAGACATTGATCGCCTTGGTGTAGCTGTCAACCGACTCCACGAACTTCGAGGACAGGCAGTAAAGATTGCCAAGGTTGAAATAGACGTACGGGATTCCAGGAAGGATCCTGTCAGCAGCCAGCATATCCTCGATGGCCTCCGAATAGTCATACGTCCGGCTCACCTGATCACGAACACGGGCTCTGGTGGTACCCTTGTCATCCATAGTCAAGGTCTGCACGTTGCTCTCGATGGATGAGATGAAATCGATCATCTCGGCGCGGAGCACACCCCTGTTCAAATAATAGAAAGCCTTGTAATATTCTGAATATTTTCCCTTGCTCTCGGAATTCACCGCGGCGTCGAACTGGTTCAAGGCTGAAGTGAATTGCTTTGACTGCACATCGTAGAGTCCTTTGATGAAAGCCCTGTCAGCATCTGTCAAGGACTTAGGATCCCCGGCGGCAAGATAGGAATCACCATAGAGCGACGCGTCGATTCCGTGCGCGAATTCAGGTTTGACAAGCGAGTCGGAATTGGAGACCGTCATCACGATCGGAGAGTCCGAGATGAACTTGTCGATCAGCGGGTTCTCGTAGCGGTGTCTCAGAGCGATGTTCTGGTTGTCACGCCGTGCCGCAAGGCTGAACTTGTAGAGTGATTTCAGACGGATGTTGATGTCCCTGTTCTGAAGAAGTTCGTTGTCGAAATCCTTTTTGGCGAAATCCGCGTCCAACGCGATCAGGGAACTGTACTTCTTGGTCGTGTCGGCGAACGACCCCTCGTCCGCGGCATTCTTCGCGCGGTACTCCTGAACTTTCTTCTGAGCCGTGTCGTAATCCTGCTTCGAGGACTTTGTACGGCCGAGCATATTCTTCACATACGAGCGGTTCAGATAGGCCTTGGCGAAGTCAGGGTACAGTTCGATGGCCTTGTCGTAGTCGTCAAGGGCATCCATCCAGCGTCCCATCCGGACAAAGTACGAGGCACGGTTGTAGTACGCGAGCACGTTCTCCGGATTGATGTTGATGACGTGGTCCATATCCGCGAGCGCATCCTCCATATTTCCGACCTGCGCGTTGATAAGGCTTCGGTTGTAAAGGGTAAGCGCGTTGCCCGGCTCATCCCTCAAAACTCTGTTCAGGTCGCTCATCGCGGCGTTGTAGTTGTTCTGGTCGTAGTACATCAACGCCCTGTTGAAATAGGCGAAAGTGTTGGTCGTGTCCAGGCCGATCGCCTTGTCCATGTCGGCTATCGCATCATTATAGTCTTTCCTCAAGGCATAGACGCGGCCACGACGGATATATCCTTCCGGATCGAAGCGATCCAGCCTGATGGCTCTGTTGTAGTCCTCCAAAGCCTTTGTCGTGTCATTGAGGAAAAGATAGGAGGCTCCCCTGTTCAGATATGCGGACGGATCTTTCGGCTCCTTTCTGATATAGCGGTCAAAATCGGCCACAGCCTTGTCGAACTGCTGGGCAAGGAAATATGTCACTCCCCTGCTGAAATACAATCCGTCAAGCCCGGGCCTTAGTTCCATTGCCCTTTCCAGATCTTTCAAGGCCTCGTCGTACTTCCCGAAACGGCTGAGGGTTATGGCTCTGAAATGGTAGCCGTTGGTGAACACTGGATTGAGCCTTACTGAAGTGTTGAAATCAGCCTGCGCGCCACGAAGGTCACCAAGGTTGTATTTCGCGATGCCTCTGTAGAAAAAAGTCCAGCAGTCTGTCGTGTCCAGACGCGCAAGGATGTTGAAATGGCTGATTGCCTCTGAATATTTTCCGTCCGCAAGAGCCGCGCGGCCTCTGAAATTAAACACGTCCTTATCGTACTGCGCGTTGGAGACCAAAGCGAGGCACAACAGGAAAAATAGAGTCAGCGCGAATCTTTTCATATAAATATATTTCACTTTAATCCTTAAAATTCCTAATTTTGTCGTTTGCAAAGATAAACATTTATCGTGCCTTGAAGACGCTTTTAAGTAAAATTTTCGCATTGATTCTCCTCACGGTCACCGCCGGGGAGCTTTTCGCGCAGCAATCGGAGGTCAAGATGGTGCCCTCTGGACGCAACGCCGAGAAAGTCATCAACTCAGACAACCTCAGGATGCAGGTTGAATTCCTCACGGACACCACATTCAAAGGCAGGGCGACAGGCTCACGCGGAGCCGCCGAGGTGGCCCTTTGGATTTCCAGACGCTACGAGAACGCCGGGCTCATGCCGTTTGACGGCAGTTGGAGCCGATCGTTCAAAGTCGGGGATGCCGTGGGACGTAACATTCTCGGTTTCCTGCCTGGAAAGAGAGAGGCATCCAAAGAAATGTACGTCATCATCGCCGCCCATTATGACAGTCATGGGATCATCGACGGAAATCTCTACCCAGGTGCTGACAACAACGCGTCCGGGGTTGTGGCCATGCTCAGCGTGGCGGACATGTTCCGCAAGATGAAAGATCTTGGACGTTCATACGGAAAGAATATAATCTTCGTGGCGACCGACGCGAAGGAAAAGAACTCTGCCGGTGCGGAGGCCCTGATGGACGACATCAGGAACGGCAGACTGAAAGATCCTGTGGACGGCGAGACGATCACGATGGACAGGATTCGCTCCACCGTTGTGCTCGACATTCTCGGAAGCACCCTTGAGCCTATCCACAAGGACAGAAAGGATTTCCTGATCATGCTCAGTGACGGGCAATATACTTTTGACCTCACAAGGGCGAACGAAGGACAGGGAATGGGGCTTGACATATCAACCAACTACTACGGCAGCAAGAGTTTCACCGAGATGTTCCACAGCCGGTTCGGCGACCAGAAGATATTCGTCCAGAACGGTCTGGTCTGCGCCGTGTTCACCTCTGGCATCACGATGCTGACCAACAAGGTCACTGACACCGCCGACACCCTCGACTACGAAGTTTTACGCAAAAGAATATTCCTGATCTTCCACTGGTTGGAAAAAATACTCTGACAATGAAAGAATTCTGGTCAATGATAAAGCGCTATGTCGCGCCTTTCAAGAAATATCTCGCCGGCTCGATAATTCTGAATATCCTGTCGGCGGTGTTCAACATCTTCTCGTTCGCGATCATCGTGCCTATCCTGCGCATCCTGTTCAAGATCAACGAGACGGTATATTCATTCACCCCGTGGAACGAGGTTTGGAATATGCCGTTCAAGGATCTCGGGGACGCGTTTATGGCGAACGTCTATTGGATGCTGGAGCAGCAGATCTCCGCGCTCGGAGCGTCAACCGTGCTGCTGTTCCTGTGCATATTCCTGGTTGTGATGACCGCGCTGAAGACCGCCTGCTACTTCGGCTCATCCGCTGTGATGGTTCCGATCAGGACCGGAGTGGTGAAGAACATCAGGATGGACATCTACAACAAGATCCTCGCCCTTCCGCTCGGCTTCTTCTCGGAGGAGAAGAAAGGAGACATCATCGCCAGGATGAGCGGTGACGTGCAGGAGGTCGAGAACTCCATCACCGGCTCCATCGAGATGCTGATCAAGAACCCGATTCTCATCCTTTTTTATTTCGTCGCCCTTCTTGTCATCAGCTGGCAGATGACGGCGTTCACGATCCTGTTCGCCCCTGTGATGATGTGGGTGATGGGAGTCGTGGGAAAGAACCTGAAGAGGAAATCGCTTGAGGTCCAGCAGCTTTGGAGCGATGTGATGGCGCAGGTGGAGGAGACTCTCGGAGGTCTTCGCATCATCAAGGCGTTCATCGCCGAGAAGAAGATGTCCGACAGGTTCGACAACGTCACCGAGGCGATGAGGAGAAAGAACAACCGGGTGACCATCCGCCAGTCCCTCGCCCACCCGATGAGCGAGTTCCTCGGCACCGTGCTTATTATGATCGTGCTGTGGTTCGGAGGAGCGTTGATCCTCGGAGGAAAATCGACAATCGACGCGCCTATATTCATTTATTATATGGTGATCCTCTACAGCATCATCAACCCTATCAAGGATTTCGCGAAGGCTGGGTACGCCATCCCTAAGGGTATGGCCTCGATGGAGAGGATCAACAAGATTCTGGACGCGGAGAACGACATCATCGAGCCGAAGGAGCCGAAAGCCTTGGACGGATTCAACGGGAAACTTTCGTTCGAGCACGTTAACTTCCGCTATCCGGACGGGCACAGGATGATTCTGGATGATGTGAGTCTGGATATTCCTAAAGGCAAGACAATAGCGATCGTGGGTGCCTCCGGTGCGGGAAAATCCACCTTGGTGGACCTCATTCCGAGATTCTATGACCCGACCGGCGGAGCCATCACGATTGACGGGACGGACATCAGGGACATCAGGATCGCGGATCTTAGAAGCCTCATCGGTAACGTCAATCAGGAATCGATTCTGTTCAACGACACGATTTTCAACAACATAGCCTTCGGTGTCGAGAACGCCACGATGGAAAGCGTGATCGAGGCGGCGAAGATCGCCAACGCCCACGACTTCATTATGGAGAAGGAAGGCGGCTACGATTTCAACATCGGAGACCGCGGCATCAAACTGTCCGGCGGCCAGAGGCAGAGAATCAGCATCGCAAGGGCAATCCTCAAGAACCCGCCTATCCTGATCCTGGACGAGGCAACCGCATCGCTTGACACTGAGTCTGAGAAGATTGTGCAGGAGGCTCTTGACAGACTGATGTCAACCAGAACCACAATAGCCATCGCCCACAGGCTCTCGACCATCCGAAACGCGGACGAGATCATCGTTATGGACGAAGGTCGGATCGTGGAGCGTGGCAGACACGAGGACTTGCTGGCGCTGAACGGATATTATAGGAAACTCAATGATATGCAGGCACTTTAATGCCTCGCAGGAATATTCATAACACACCGCGATGAAAAATGTTGTCAGACAGATAAGGGTCCCGCTGATTGAAGGACTTGAGATGATGAATATGCAGGAACTGGATCTTGCGATGGAGAAAGGTGCGTCAAAGTTCGCCGTCTGCGAGCGGAACTGGCCCAAGGACGCCCCGTACGCTCCGGATTGCAACGGTTCCATAGCCCGCACAAAGACCCATCTTGCGGTTATGTTCCACGTGAGGGGGCTTGACCTCAGGGCAACCGCGATGGAGGACAACGGAAACAGTTGGGAGGACAGCTGCTGCGAGTTCTTCGTCACGGATCCGTACGACGGGACATACTACAATTTCGAGATGACCTGTGTCGGCTCGCTGCTTGCGTCCAAGAGGACGAGCAGGATCAACAAGACACTCATCCGGCCGGAACTCTTGGCAAGTGTCATAAGGCATAGTTCCCTGGAGCGCAAGCCTGTCACGATCAACGACAGGATATTCAGCTGGACGGTTGCTATGCTGATCCCGTTCGAGCTGATAGGAATCGACAGGGACAACCTTCCGGTCAGCCTGCGGGGGAATTTCTACAAATGCGGAGACCTTACCGCTCATCCGCACTTCCTCAGCTGGAACCCGATCAAGACCCCGAAACCCGACTTTCACAGACCCGAATTCTTCGGAGAACTGATTCTGAAATAAATCTATGAATATGAGAAAACAACGGATTCTGGCTATACTGCTGTTCATCCTGTACCTCTGCGCCGTGGCGTACTGCTGCTTCGGTCATTTCAAAGACTTACCGCAGATCGGACAGGACAGTCTGTGGGGAATCCCGATGGACAAGGTTGTCCATTTCATAATATTCTTCCCGTTCCCGATCCTTTGCTATGCGGCGTTCCGCCCTAAAAGCGAGAAAGGATGGAGGATAGCCCTGGCCGTGGCCATCATTTTTGCCATAGGTTGCGCCGTGGCGGCCGGAACGGAGATCGGACAGTCTTTCACCACCTACAGAAGCGGGGATCCGATGGATTTTCTGGCGGATTTCACCGCACTCGCCAGCACGTCGGTGATCACGTTGCTGGCCGAATTGCTGATATTCAAGAACAAACGATAGTATGATCAAACGATTAATAACCCTATTCGCTGTCGCCGGGGCATTTTCCACAGGCCTTGCGGCGCAGTCTGTAAAGGAATTCAAGGATGCGGTTGACTCACTCCAGACCCTTGTTGTCGAAAGGACAGGTGTGTCATCGCAGGTCAAGGCCAACAAGGTCGTCAGACGAGGCTATGATCTTGACTTTTATTTCACACCGGCTATGGGGGATTTCCCTTGGCGGTCAAAGGACGTGAAGTGGCTCAGGAAGACACTCACGGATCTGATGCCGGAATCTTGTTCCAAGTACGGGATCGGGAATCTGTTCGTGGGCAAGAACAGGCTGGAATCATACGTTGTGCCGCAGGTCGGCAATGACGGGAAATCCATTAACAACAAATTCAGGACAAAGGACTTACGTAACACCCATCCGTTTGTCACCAAAATGGACGAGGAAGACTTTTCCAAAGGTCTGGCAGGACGTAACATAGCCCTCTGGCAGAGCCACGGCCGCTATTTCGAGGAGAAGACCGACCGTTGGGAATGGCAGCGCGCGCCGATGTTCCAGACCGTCGAGGATATGTACACCCAAAGCTATGTGCTTCCGTTCCTGATTCCGATGCTGGAGAACGCCGGAGCCTACGTTATGACTCCTCGCGAGAGGGATCCGCAGACCAACGAGGTCATCTCAGACAACGATCCAGCTTTCGAGGATGGACGTGGAGAGGGTGTCAGAATCGAGGGAAGATATTCAGAGACAGGAACTTGGTCGGACGCTGGAATTGGATTCGCGGATGCCAGGGCGACATATTCATTGCTGGAGAATCCGTTTCAGATGGGAACGGCCCGCCAAGCGGAATGCCGTGAGAACCGTAGGGAAAAGGCGGCCGAGGCACGCTGGACCCCTGAGATTCCGGAACGCGGGGAATATTCAGTCTATATTTCCTATAAGAGTCTGCCGCACAGCACTCCTTGCGCCCATTACACAGTCAGGCATCTGGGCGGCGAGAGTGAGTTCATCGTCAACCAGAAGATGGGCGGCGGCACCTGGATCTACATTGGCACATTCGAGTTCGACAAAGGTTCAGAAGGTTGCGTGATCCTTGACAACAGCGTCCCGAAAGGCTACAACGTCACCCGCAACGCTGTGATCACAGCGGACGCAGTGCGTTTCGGCGGCGGAATGGGCAAGATCGCAAGAGGCCTCAAAGACCAGCCGGTCAATGAATATACCACCTCAGGGATGCCGTCCTTCACGGAAGGGGCACTCTACTGGATGCAATGGGCCGGGGCCGATTCCACAATCCTGAGCAAATACGACAATGACTACACGTCCGACTACGGCAACCGTGGCGCGTGGGTCGGCTGGATGTCCGGTGGTTCAAGGACAAATCCAAAGGCCGAAGGACTGAATATTCCGATAGACCTTTCGTTCGCGTTCCACACGGACGCCGGTACGACTCCGAATGACTCGATCATCGGCACGCTGTCCATATACACCTTGCTGTGCGACGGCAGCGACAAGTTCGCCAACGGAGAGGACAGGCTTCAGCAGAGGATGTACGCTGACTTTGTCCAGACAGAGATCGTGAACGACATCCGCAAGGAATTCAATCCGGAATGGAGCAGAAGGGGCTTGTGGGACCGATCCTACAGCGAATCCCGCACGGCGACAGTTCCTGCGATGCTGCTCGAATTACTGTCTCACCAGAATTTCGCGGATATGAAATTCGGACTTGATCCGTCTTTCCGCTTCACTGTCAGCCGCGCGGTCTATAAAGGAATGCTTAAATACCTGAGCGCCCGCTATGGTTGCGAATATGCAGTGCAGCCGCTTCCGGTCAACTCTTTCGCTACTTCATTCACTGGTTCCAAATCCGTGAGGCTCAGCTGGAAAGCCACCGTGGACTCGCTTGAGGCAACCGCCGTCCCTACCGGATATATTCTTCAGACAAGGATTGACGACGGGGCCTTTGACAACGGCCGTGTGCTGGATGGATGCAAAGTCTCAGGAAACGAGATCTCAACCAAGGTCTCCATCGTCCCTGGGCACATCTACAGCTATCGTGTGACCGCATTCAACAAGGGTGGGAAAAGCTTCCCTTCCGAGACCCTCAGCGTCGGCATCCCGGAATCAGGCAACGGCAAAAATGTCCTGGTGGTCAACAACTTCACCAGAGTCTCCGCTCCGGCGTGGTTCGACTCCAATGAATATGCCGGATTCGACGCGAGCCTCGATGCCGGTGTCCCATACGTAAAAGAAATCAATTTCATCGGCCCTCAGTACCAGTTCCGCCGCGAGCTGCCTTGGCTGGACGATGACAATCCTGGATTCGGAGCGGCCTGGACCAATGAGGCCGGAAAGGTCTTCGCCGGGAACACGTTCGACTACTGCGGAATCCACGGCAAGGCTCTCATGGCGGCCGGATATGCTTTCCACTCTTCGAGTGTGGCGGCGTTCTCCGCCGGCAGGACCTTGGCTAAAAACGATGTGGCCTTGGATCTCATCTGCGGAAAACAGATCACTACCGTTGTCGGCACTGGCAAGGTGCCGGACAGGTTCCAGGTGTTCCCTACTGGCCTACAACAAGCCATCAGACGCTACACTGAGGATGGCGGGAACGTGCTCGTCTCCGGAGCGAACATCGGCACGGATGTCTGGGACGGGATCTACCCAGTGCACAAGGACAGCTTATACACGTCTTCAACAAAGGAATTTGTGGAGAAGACGCTTGGCTACAGATGGATGACAAACTACGCCAGCCGCAACGCCACTGTCAAGGTTAAGAAGAACGGCCCAATCAGTCTGAGCGTGCCGGAATTCCAATTCCACAAGGAGCGCAACCCGTTCATCTACTGCGTGGAGACCCCTGACGGAATCGTGCCATCATCTGCTAAGTCGAAATCATTCCTTCGCTACTCAGACACGGACATCTCGGCCGGAACCTGCTTTGAGGGGAATGGTTACAGGACCGTCTGCATCGGCTTCCCTATCGAGGTCATCAGCGGGGAGGCCGCTATTGAACCACTGATTAAGGACATAATGAAATTTCTTGACAAATAACCAGTTATGACTACAAGAGAATCCGAACTCATCGAACTCCTGCACAAGGAAGTCAAGCCAGCCTTGGGCTGCACCGAACCGATCGCCGTCGCGCTGGCCGCCGCCAAAGCCACGGAAACCTTGAAAACAGAAGTCCCCGTACTCTCTGAATATGAAGTTGACGTGGAGGTCAGCGGAAATATTCTCAAGAACGGAATGGGAGTCGGAATCCCCGGGACCGGGATGGTCGGGCTTTACATCGCCTCCGCCCTCGGAGCGGTCTGCGGGAAAAGCGAGTATGGTCTTGAGGTGCTCAAGGACCTGACCGACAAGGATGTGGATACAGCGAAAGGATTGGTGGACGCAGGCAAGGTACGGATCAAGGTCGCTGAGAGTCCAAAGATCCTTTACGTCAAGGTCACGGTTAGTTCAGCCGGCCACAAGTCCTGGACTGTCATTGAGGACGACCACGACAGGATTGTCGAGACAGGACTCGACTCCTCTGTCTCCGATTTCAGGAAAGGCGGGGACGGGGAGACAACACCGGTGAAATGCACGCTGGACTACAACCTGACTGTCAAGGAAATATATTCATTCGCCCAAAGCGCTACATTCGAGGACATCAAGTTCATTCTTGCGGACAGAGACTTGAACCTTGCGCTCGCGCGGGAAGGTTTGAGCGGAGACTATGGTCTCAACGTCGGCAAGGCCATCAGGGAGAACCAACAGGAGGTTTTCGGGGATGATTTCATCAGCTTTGCGATGGGGATGACCGCCGCGGCCTCGGATGCCAGAATGGCAGGATGCAAGCTTCCGGCGATGAGCAATTCCGGCAGCGGCAACCAAGGGATCACGGTGAGTATGCCCGTGATCGCTTACGCCTTGAAATACGACGTAGATGACGAGCGGCTGGCCAGGGCGCTCATCCTCAGCAATTTGGTCGCCATTCACATTAAAGGATATCTTGGAAAGTTGTCAGCCCTGTGCGGCTGCGTGATTGCTTCGACCGGATCAGCCTGCGGAATCGTGTTCCTCCGCGGAGGAAGCTACGACCAAGTCTGCTCGGCGATCAAGAATATGATCGGAAACATCACCGGTATGGTCTGTGACGGTGCCAAGGTCGGATGTGCGATGAAAGTGGCCTCCGGAGTGGCCTGCGCCGTCCAGTCCTGTGTCTTGGCCCTGAGGGGGACCTGCATCAAGGAGACCGACGGCATCATCGACAAAGACATCGAGAAGACAATCCGGAATCTCGGCCGTATCGGCTCCGCCGGTATGCAGTCCACCGATCACCTCATCCAGCAGATAATGCTCTGCAAAGAGTAGTTTAAGTCCAAATCAAGCAGCGGGGCTACGTATAACATAATCCCGCCGCCCCGAAATCTTGCATACATATTCGGAAAAAATTCTTACGCTACTACCTGGTGAACGCCGACGCGGAGTTTTTACGAAACACGTTCAGCCGAAGAGGGCATAGAAGGCCGCCAATTGATGAATATGATGAAAAACTATCACTGTTCCCTTCGACTTTTTCAGCATATTCATCAATCCACCGGCGCCAGAGGCCTCTTCGGCTGAACGTATTTCGTAAAAGTCGGGAATGGAGTCACCCTGTAAAACGTGCTTTTCAGGCAACCTAAAGCTAATCGAAAAATGTGTCATTTAGTGACATGTCTTTCGATTAGCCGTATGTTTTCCGCTGTTTCTACCGCGCTAGTTGACCACTATCTCGTCGATGAAGATGAAGGCGTGGCTGCGGTTCTTGGTCACGTCGTCGCGGACGGCTTTGTACTTTATGTAGCGGGCTTTGGCGGTGACGGTAGTGCCTAAGGTGTGCAGGAGAGCGCAGGAATCGTTGTCCGGGATCTCCAACAGGCAGACGACAGGATCGCTGAAATTGACGCCGTCCTCGGAGAAGCGGACCTCGGTCCTTACCGGGAATCCGACCTCGGCGGAAGTGTGCGAAAGGAACGTGGCCCCTACATAATGAATATCCTTGACCGCTCCGAGGTCTATCGTGACATCGACATCACAAAGGAAGCCTTGCCAACGGTTGTCCTTGTAGAACCAGCCGCCAAGGTTCCCGTCCACAAGGGCGTTGTCTCCTCCGGCTGGATAGCCATTGGAATATTTCCGGCCGTTATAGGTGATCTTCACACCGGCCGCAAGATGGTCAAGAGGTTTCAGAGACTCCGGTCTCGGACCGATCTCGTTCCTCAAATCAAATGCGTTGTAACCTTTTGAGCGAAGGCTCTCCGCAAGCCTCACGGCATTCTCCCTGAAACGAGGATAGTCCTTGCTTCCGGCCGGACTCCAGCCGATCTCCGCGATGGCGAACGCACGGGGATACAGCAGGTACTCCATATACTCCCCTGTCGGAACGAACTCAGACCAGAGATTGGCCTGAAGACCGAGAAGATGCCTGACATATTCATCAGCTATTCCATCGGTCGGCTCGAACGAATAGACCTGCTCCAAAGGACGGTAGCCGCTGAACGACTTTGGCTGGGAGAACGGAGCGTCCTGGCTGGAATCGAAGTAGCAGTAGTCTCCCGGAGACATAATCACATCGTGGCCCATACTTGCCGCCGTTATGCCTCCTTGCGTGCCTCTCCAGGACATCACAGCCGCGCCTTCCGCCAGACCTCCGTCCAGGATCTCGTCCCAACCGATGGCGTGACGGCCTCTTGACTCCAGAAATCTTGTGATTCGGTTCACGAGATAGCTTTGCAGTTCATCCACATCCTTAAGATGTTCGGTTTCCATACGGTGGCGGCAGTCCGGACACTCTTTCCATCCGCTCTTCGAAGCCTCATCGCCCCCGATGTGGACATATTCATAAGGGAACATCTCTATCACTTCATCAAGAATCCTCTCGAACATCTCGAAGGTCTTGTCCTTGCCAGGGCAAAGGTCGCCGGAAATCCGCCGCCCGCCGTCATGGCGAAGGCAGGCCAGTTCCGGATATGCGGCCAGCACCTCACCGGAATGCCCGGGAAGTTCTATCTCCGGAATGATGTCAATATGCCTTGCGGCGGCATATTCAACAATCTCCTTCACATCGGCTTTGGTCAGATAGCCTCCGGATGCGAGCGGAGAGCCTTCCTCTGAATATTGCCTCCCCAGTTCCCTCCATTCCTCGAAGTTCCTTCCTACCCTCCAGGCCGCCTTGCGGGTCAATTCAGGGTATGCGTCGATCTGGATCCTCCACCCCGCATCATCGGTCAGATGCAGATGCAAGGTGCTCATCTTGACCGCGGCCATAGCGTCCAACTGCTTCAGGATAAAATCCTTGTCCCGAAAGTTCCTGGAGATGTCCAGCATAAGTCCCCTGTGGCGGAACCGTGGATAGTCCAGAATGACGCATCGCGTCAAGATGGAATCCTTATCCATCATCATCCCAAGGCTTGTCTTCGCGCGATAAACACCAGCTTCGGAAACGGCGAAAATATCTATGCCCTTCTTTCCTACAGCCAGCTTATAAGCCTCATTCCTGGCAAACTCCGGAATATTCAAAGAATTGATTTCCTTGAGGAAACGCTTGTCGCCAAGATGGACACGCACGTCACTGCCATCCACCTTTGGGAAATATTCCTCCATGAATATCTCGTACTTGACCGGAACCGGAATGATGTCCTGTGGCCCCGAAGCGGCGAATGCTGACGGCACGATGGCCATCAGCGTCGCAAGCACTATAAGTTTCTTTTTCATAAGCTGGTTGATGTAAGTAGAACTACTTGTCAATCAAGACACTTTTAATTTCCTTGAATATGTCCGTGTTGTCCATCACGCCGCCGAACCTCCAGGCGGAAGCGCCATAGGAATAAAGGATAACCGGGGACGCGGTGTGGCTTGTGGCCGAATAGTTCACCTCAAGTCCGCTCTCCCCTTTCGTGAAATCCTTGCTGCCAGGCACAAGAGTGATTCCTCCTGTCTCATGGTCGGCCGTGACAATCACAAGGGTTCCTTTGTGAGTGTCAGCGTAGTCAAACGCGGAGTTGACCAGTTTGTCAAATTCCTCCATCCACCAAAGCACCTCGTCAGTATTGTTGGCGTGTGCCGCATGGTCAATGTGTGATCCTTCGATCATGGCGAAGAACCCTTTCTTGTTCTTTTCCAGAATCTCAAACGTGTGCCCGGTCAGATCAGTCAGAAGATCAGAATTGATCTCCGCCTCATCCAACTGCTTTCCCTCGTCCAACAGGCCAAGGATCGGGGTCGTCCATGTGGAATAGAACTTCTCGGGAGTCTCCACGTAGGTGAATCCGGCGTTCACAGCCTTTTCGACAAGATTCTCATCGGTATATTTCTTTTCCGTGAAATACTTCCTGCCCCCGCCGACTATCACATCTGGTTTGAATTCAATCAGATCCTCTGCTATTTTCTTCCTTTTTCCACGTTTGTCCACATGGGCATAAAATCCAGCCGGTGTGGCGTCAAGAACGTAGGATGTCACAACGATTCCTGTCGAAAGCCCTTTATTCTGAGCTAATTCAGCGATACTCTCCGGCTTGGTGCCATCCGGAAGCATTCCAAGCATGCTGTTGTTTGTCTTGTACCCGGTGGCCATCGCAGTGGCGGCGGCCGCGGAATCCGTTGTCCTGTTGTTAGCCGAATATGTCTTGACCACGGCGGCGTACTGAGCCCTGTCAAAACAGGTAGGCTCATAATTCTGGTTTATCATCCATGAGGCTGTGGCACCGAGCCCCATTCCGTCCCCGATAATTAAAATCACATTCTTAACCTTTTCATTCTTAGGGGCCTTGTCTCTTGCCACCGATGGAGTCGCCATCAAGGCAACCAACAAGATAAACGCTAGTGACTTTTTCATTCTGCTGATCTTATGTGTTATTCTTTCCTGCAAAGTTAAATTAAATTCGGCAATATTCGTAAATTTGCCGTATTATGGCAAATGGCAGACTTTATCTGATACCATCCCCTCTTGGGGAATATGATCCCGCGGAAGTCATTCCGCGACCGGTGCTTGACAGACTCAAAAGCATCCGGAAATATGTTGTGGAGGAGGTGCGTACCGTGCGACGTTACCTTTCCGCGGCCGGTTTGAGAGGGCACATAGGAGAACTTGAGCTGAGGGAACTCAACGAGCATTCCTCCGCCAAGGATGTGGAGGCCTTGCTTGATATGTTCTCTGACCCTGACGGGACACCGACCGATGTGGGGTTGATTTCAGAGGCCGGTCTTCCGGCCGTGGCGGATCCGGGGGCACAGCTGGTGGCACTCTGTCATATTCATGGAATACAGGTTGTTCCGCTTGTCGGGCCGTCCTCTCTGATGCTGGCGCTGATGGGGTCGGGACTCAACGGCCAGAGTTTCGCGTTTTGCGGGTATCTTCCGGCGAAGACCGATGAACGCCGTAAAGCGGTCAGGGAGATTGAAAGGCGTTCCGCGCAGCTGGACCAGACGGAGATATTCATAGAGACTCCATACCGGAACGATTCGATGATGGCGGATCTGCTGGCCACACTCCAGCCGCAGACGAGGCTTTGCGTCGCGGCGGACATCACCCTGCCGGAGGAGACGGTCCTGACGAAAAGCGTCAAGGAATGGAAGCGGTCACCCATCTCCATCGGAAAACGGCCATGCGTCTTCCTGCTGCTGGCCAGCAGCGGTCACTGAGCCTGCCGAAGTGACCTACAGAATGGCAAGAGCCGGCCACTGCCCCTGTCGAAGAGACCATAAAATGGCAAGAACCGGTCACCGAGCCTGTCAAGGTGACCATAAAAGAGGAATTAAAGGAATATGAGCTACGACGGAATAATAGAACTTGAAGGCATGGAGTTCCATGCCTATCACGGATGTCTGGAGAAAGAACGGAGAGAGGGCAACACGTTTCTGGTTGACTTCCACGCCGAGACGGAGTTGAAGAAGGCTGTGAAGACCGACGACCTTAGGGAGACGGCTGACTATGGGAGGATCTACGACATAGTGGCGGAGCAGATGGCGGTGCCGTCCAACCTGCTGGAGAATGTCGCCGGCAGGATACTGGACGCCGTCCAGAAGGAGTTCAAGGACTTCCTTTTCATCAAGATAAGGGTTTCAAAGATGAATCCGCCGGTGAACGGGCCGTGCGCCTGGTCCCGTGTCACCGTGACTTATGGCGATCCAATCTGGAGGTTTTAGGATGAGGATAGCGTTTCTGACACTCGGCTGCAAGCTCAACTACGCCGAGACATCGACTTACGAGAGAGGTTTCACGGCGAACGGCCTTGAGGTCGTCCCGTTGGAGGAGCAGGCTGATGTCTATCTGATCAACACTTGCTCTGTCACGGAGAGGGCCGAGAAGAAGTGCCGCAATGTGATCCGGAAGATGCACAGGACCTCCCCCGGAGCCAGGATCATCGTCACAGGCTGCTACGCCGAGCTCCGCCGGAACGATCTGCTGGCCATAGACGGTGTGTCGCTTGTGTTCGGCGCCAAGGAGAAGTCCCGTGTGGTTCCTGACACAATGGAACTGATACTAAACAGCGGCAGTGATGGCACAGCCAGCCCTTCCGCGCTTCGCGCTCCATCCCGTCCCGCCTGCGGCGGTCCACCCGTTCACGAGGCCACGGGCGGCCACGGGGCTGGCAATGCCATCACTGCCGCCTCCACGGCCACCAAGACTGTGACTCATCATGGTTCACAAACCAATGAAGCAATTGACATCAATACCGTCCTTGAACAGCCCCTGCCATCGATGAATGGTTCTTCTGATCTGGAACCGATGAGCGCGGCGGAATACAAGGAGATCTCGAAGGATACGATGGCGGCGTTCTCGTCGGAGGAAAGGACGAGGTCGTTCCTCAAGGTGCAGGACGGATGCAACAACTTCTGCGCCTACTGCACAGTGCCTTACGCAAGAGGAAACTCAAGGAATATCCCGATCTCCGAGATCATAGGGCAGGCCGGAAGGATAGCCGCTTCCGGAATCAAGGAGATCGTCATCACCGGTGTCAACACCGGGGACTTCGGCAGGACGACCGGCGAGAGTTTCCTCGATCTGCTGAAACGCCTCAACGACGTGGAAGGCATCGAACGCTACAGGATCTCGTCAATCGAGCCGAATCTCATAACGGAGGACATCGTGGACTGGATAGCCTCCGGCACCAAGTTCCAGCCACACTTCCATATTCCTTTACAGTCAGGGTCGGACACGATCCTGAAAAGGGTGGGCCGCCGCTACACGACGGAATTCTTCGCCGACAGGATCGACTACATCCGCTCCAGGATGGATCCCAAGGCCGGGCAGGACGACAAACCCTTCGTGTTCTTCGGGATCGATGTCATCGCCGGACTGCCCGGAGAGACAGAGGAACTGTTCGAGGAGACATATTCATTCCTCAAGGACCGCGTCAGACCGGCGTTCATCCACGTGTTCCCCTATTCCCGCCGCCCCGGAACCGTCGCCGCCGGGTGGAAGGATCAGGTCAAGGATGCCGTCAAGACGGAAAGGGTGGCAAGGCTGGAGGCGCTGTGCGGCGGGCTGCACACGGCGTTCGTGGAAAGGAACAGGGGCCGACGCTCGCAGGTGCTGTGGGAATCCGACGAGAGGGACGGGATGATGGGCGGCTACACAGGCAACTACATCAGAGTCGAAAGGACGTATGACCCGGCGCTTGTGAACATGATAGAGGAGGTCACAATCTGATGCCTCGTCCCAAACGGAAGTAAGGCGGCAAATAATCATCAAACGAATGGAATTCAAGAATATATGGGCAAGGCAAGACTGACATTCTTAGGCACCGGCACCTCGCAGGGGGTACCGATCATCGGCTGCAAGTGCGATGTGTGCACATCACCGGACACAAGGGACAAGCGGTTCCGCTCATCCGTGTTCGTTGAATATGAGGGGCTTGGCATCCTCGTGGACGCCGGGCCGGACTTCAGGATGCAAATGCTCGCCCATGATCTCTGCCACCTTGACGCCATCCTGCTGACACACAACCACAAGGACCACACTGGAGGCCTTGATGACGTGCGCTCGCTCAACTACATCGACAAGCGCGCCGCCGAGATCTATTGCGAGCGGAACGTCCTCGACGAGCTTATCAAGGAATATCCCTACGTCTTCGCTTTCCCGAAATACCCCGGAGCCCCGGAGTGGCATCTGCATGTCATTGACGAGAATCCGTTTCTGGTCTATCCGAACGCAAAGGACATGGAGCTGGTCTGGGTGCACGATGTCGGCTACCATTACAAGACACCGGACGGAAGGCTGATCCCAACCGGCCGGAAACTGGAGGACATCATCGACAAGGCGGATCCCGCATCGATGGCCGCCTCGACGGGCGGCGTGGAGATCATCCCGATCCGGGGACTCCACGACAGGCTCCCGGTGCTCGGATTCCGCTTCGGGGACATCGCCTACATCACCGACATGAGCTTCATCCCGGAGAGTGAGTTTGAAAAGTTAAAGGGTCTCAGGCACGTGACCCTCAACACGGTAGGCTACAAGAAGCACCACTCGCATTTCAGTCTCGACGAGGCCCTTTCACTTGCTGACCGCATCGGCGCCGAACACACGTGGCTCACCCACCTGTCACACACCTTCCCACGCCACGGACAGTTCGCCAAAGACCTTGAGGATCTTTGCCGCAAGCGCCACATACACTCAATAGTCAGCCCGGCCTACGACGGACTGGTCATTGAATAGACCGGGACATCACCGTCGTCGATGAGCTGGCGGAGAATGTCCAGGAAATCAGGAGAATAGTTCTTCGACGGGTTCCCGAACTCCGCCACGATGTCCTCGATGGAGTATTTCCCGTCTTTTCTGTCAATATATTCAATCAACTTCCTTCTTGTCATCTGCTGAAGCGTCCGCGCCGGAGGGTTCGGAGGGAACTTTTCCTCTGGTTTGTCAGTTCCTTCGACAGGCTCATGGACCGGGGCGGAGGCGCGGCGGGCGCGGCACACATCGCAGGTGCCGCAGTCGGCGGCCTCGGTCTGGCCGAAATAGCGGAGAAGGTAGCGGGAACGGCACTCTGAGGTCTCGCTGACATATTCAAGCATCGCCTCCGCGCGCGCATGGAAACTCTCCCTGAGCATCGCATAGCGGGACGGCATCAGATTGACGTTGCCGGGACGCAGACGGTCATGATGAAGCACCACCACATCGGAGTGATCAGTCGGCACATAGCTGATGACATGAGCGAGCGAGAGACCATAGAGCGACTGCCGGAGCTGCGGAACGGTCTGGCCGGCGCGGCGGGCGACATATTCCTCGTCAATCTGCTGAAGGAATGAGAATATTCCCGTGTAGCTCCGCATCAGCGCCTCCAGCACATTCGCCTGCCCCTGATCCGCCAACTCAACGTCGTAGAGCGACTTCCTGTCCACATTGATCCGCACTTTAGTCGGAATGTCAACCTCCTCTGAATATGTCAGATGCTCCGTCCGCTCAAGGTATTTGAGCGCATAGAACGCCGGAGCTCTCTGCAAACCGAACCGCTTGCAGAAATCCTCGATCTTGAACTTCAGCTGACGTCCCATTCCAGTGTCGTAGGGAATCTCGAAAAACGCATGGAGTTTCTGGTACACATCCTCTATATATTCAAGAGAAGGAAAGGAGACATCCTCTATCTGCTTCGCCCGCCGCACATCGACACTGTTCCAAAGCTGCACGGCGAAGGAGCGCTTTCCGTCACGCCCCGCACGCCCCGCCTCCTGAAAATACGCCTCCGGACTCTCCGGAAGGTCGTAATGCACCACGAAGCGCACGTCCGGCTTGTCTATTCCCATGCCGAAAGCATTCGTGCACACCATCACCCTGACCGCGCCACTTTTCCATGCAGCCTGACGCTCCGCCCTCGCCTGACCACCAAGCCCGGCATGGTAGAACGATGCCGAAACTCCCTGAGCCCTCAGGAACGCCGAAAGTTCCTCGCATTTGCGCCGGTTGCGGGCATAGACTATTCCCGTTCCCGGCACACCGTTGCAGACGTTCAGTATCTGGGAATATTTATCCTCGACCTGACGTACTATGTAACTGAGGTTAGGTCTCTCGAAACCACTCTTGAGCAGCAGCTTCTCCTTGAAACCGAGACGCTCCATGATGTCCTGAGCGACTGACGGAGTGGCAGTGGCCGTGACAGCGATGACAGGAGCGTCGATCCTTTCCCGGAGTTCGCCTATGCGCAGGTAATCCGGACGGAAATCGTAGCCCCACTGGGAGATGCAGTGAGCCTCATCAACGACAATGAAGCTTACGTCCAAAACGTCAATATACGACCTGAACAGTTGCGTTCCAAGCCTTTCCGGAGACAGATAGAGAAATTTGTAGTCCCCGTAGGCCGCGTTGTTCAGAGCCAGATCCACCTCGTGGCGGCTCATTCCGGCATGGATCGCAAGGGCTCTCACTCCCCTGTCGTTCAGATTCTGGACCTGATCCTTCATGAGGGCGATGAGCGGAGTGACAACCAGAGTGATACCGTCCCTCATCAAACCAGGAACCTGGAAACAGATTGACTTGCCGCCACCCGTAGGCATGATGGCCAACACATCCTTTCCCTCCAACGCGGCCGTGATGATCTCCTCCTGCATCGGACGGAAGCCATCGTAGCCCCAATATTCTTTCAACACTTCTGACGGCGACATGTTCAAAAATCGTTAAACCGTTTTATCTCAACCTTTTGCGCATTTTGCTGGCAAACTATTTGCAGTGAAGCACTGCCGGCGAAGCAAATGTACGAAATTAATCGCTTACTCATTTGAGTAATGGATAAAAATTCCTTAAATTTGCCGCGCCTTTTGTAAGGGTTCTAAAATAAGTTGCCGCTGATTCGGCGAAAATTTGCGGCAGGTTGTTTTTTAAGAACTGATTAGGGAATAAGTTTAACTTTATAAAAACACATTTTACTATGCCTAAGATGGATTTAAGCAAGTACGGAATCAAGAGCGTGAAGGAAGTCCTTTACAATCCGACTTACGAAGTTCTCTACAACGAGGAGACAAAGCCTGAGCTTGAGGGCTATGAGAAAGGTCACGTGACCGAGCTCGGAGCCATCAACGTGATGACCGGCATCTACACCGGACGTTCTCCTAAGGACAAGTACATCGTTATGGACAAGAACTCCAAGGACACTGTTTGGTGGAACACCCCTGAGTACCCTAACGACAACCACCCGATGTCCGAGAAGGTTTGGAAGGTTGTGAAGAAGACCGCCCAGCAGGAGCTCTCCGGAAAGAGGCTTTTCGTTGTCGATGGCTTCTGCGGAACCCACAAGGACACCCGCATGAAGGTACGCTTCATCATGGAGGTGGCATGGCAGGCACACTTCGTGACCAACATGTTCATCCGTCCGAAGAACCAGGAAGAGTTCGATCAGGAGCCTGATTTCGTAGTTTACTGCGCTTCAAAGGCTAAGGTCGCCAACTTCGAGGAGCTCGGACTCCGCAGCGACACCTGCGTCGCCTTCAACGTAAGCAGCAAGGAGCAGGTTATCCTCAACACCTGGTACGGCGGCGAGATGAAGAAGGGTATGTTCTCCATGATGAACTACTACCTCCCTCTTAAGGGCATCGCAGCCATGCACTGCTCGGCCAACACCGACATGAACGGCGAGAACACCGCCATCTTCTTCGGTCTCTCCGGAACCGGCAAGACAACCCTCTCCACCGATCCTAAGCGTAAGCTCATCGGCGACGACGAGCACGGCTGGGACAACAAGGGTGTGTTCAACTTCGAGGGCGGCTGCTACGCCAAGGTCATCAAACTCGACAAGGAGTCTGAACCGGACATCTACAACGCCATCCGCCGCGACGCCCTTCTTGAGAACGTGACCGTAGACGCGCAGGGCAAGATCGACTTCAACGACAAGAGCGTGACCGAGAACACCCGTGTGTCCTACCCTATCTACCACATCAACAACATCGTACGTCCTGAGTCACAGGGTCCTGCCGCAAAGCAGGTCATCTTCCTCTCAGCCGACGCCTTCGGTGTCCTTCCTCCAGTTTCCATCCTTGATCCTGAGCAGACCAAGTACTACTTCCTCTCAGGCTTCACCGCCAAACTGGCCGGAACAGAGCGTGGTATCACCGAGCCTACCCCAACCTTCTCCGCATGCTTCGGACAGGCATTCCTTGAGCTTCACCCTACAAAGTACGCTGAGGAACTCGTCAAGAAGATGAAGAAGAGCGGTGCCAAGGCTTACCTCGTGAACACTGGCTGGAACGGAACAGGCAAGAGAATCTCCATCCGCGACACCCGCGGAATCATCGACGCTATCCTCAACCATAGCATCGACTCGGCTCCTACCAAGACCATCCCTTACTTCAACTTCGTGGTTCCTACAAAGCTTGAAGGTGTTGACACCCACATCCTCGACCCTCGCGACACCTACGCCGACGCCTCACAGTGGGAGGAGAAGGCTAAGGATCTCGCCGCAAGGTTCATCAAGAACTTCAAGAAGTACGAGTCCAACAGGGCCGGCAAGGCTCTTGTAAAGGCTGGTCCTCAGCTCTAATCGACAATTTGTCTTACATGAATATGGCTGGTCAGGGTTCCTGGCCAGCTTTTTTTTTGCAAGTCACTGGAAGGTTAGATACATGTTATAGGAAACAAAGGAATATCCCCCTTCCCGAATTTTTCACGTTACAAAAATTGCGGGAAGGGGGGGGGATATTCCTTTGTTTTTAGAGATTAACGTAAGCACCTATAGATTATGTTCTAATGGTTCGACAGGCTCACCAAACGGACTTAATCTGACAGTACAACATCCATTGCGGTCACTGAGCCTGCCGAAGTGCCGTGATGATATTTCATTAAAATCAGAAAACACGCGAGGCAAGGGTGCCAAGGTAGAGGAAGACCAGACCGAGGACAAGACTGAGGACGGCAAGCCTCCTCTTCATTAAACTCTTATTCAATGAATATCCAGTCTTTCCTCTTCATAAAATCTCTCGAATATACTCCTAAGGCGCTCTGGATCGTGAATTATGTTCCTTAATGCCTGAAGACCGACGGCATTGCTGGATTCGGGAATATACAGTTTGAGATAACCTCCGTAGTCATACTTCTCGGCGAGATGCTCCAGCATTCGTTTCCAATGGCCTTCCTTGTCCAACTCCGGATAGTGTTCCATTCCGAACTGGACGGTACGGCGCAGAATCCTCATCGGTTCTATATCACGGTCAGCCTCGGCGACGATCTTACCGTAGATGCTTCTGGGCTCGCAGCCTGACGAGGCACGGTGATCCTCCGCTGCCTGAGCGATCGTCTCTATCTTGTCAGGGGTAAACCATTCTTTCAGGTGCGGATCCTCCCGGATTATCCTGCCGGAAGACATATGGTGCACTTCCCTGCCGTCAACCAGACCGGTGTCGTGGAAAGCGGCGGCGGCATAGAGAACGTCCTTGTCAACGTCATAGTGAACTGACATATTCATAGCCTCCTCTATCACCTTGCGGACGTGATCCTCCCTGTGCGCCTTGTCAAAAGACGCATAACGAGGAATTATTTCACTCTCGACATATTGAACAAGCCCTGGATTCAGCATATTCCTGAATGATCTTGACATTTTCATTCTTGGATCAGCCTCTTCGCTCAGCCGACTGTCGAGATTGGTTCCGCTTGTGAGAGCGACTCCAGAAGCCCGGCGCAGCCTTCGGTGATGTCCCTGTAGGTCTTCTCGAAATCTCCGGTGTACCAAGGATCGGAGACATCTGAATCCTTTCCGGCATATTCCATCATCAGATGCACCTTGGACATATTCATCGGGCTGATGATCCGGGACAGAAGCCGCCTGTTCGAGGCATCCATCACGATGATGACATCATATTCAGAGGCTTCGGCATCCGTCACCCTGTGGGCACTATGCCTCCCGAAAGGGATTCCGTGCCCATGCAGCGTCCGTTTCGCCGGAGGATAGATGTCGTTCCCCTCCTCTTCGTAGGACACAGCCGCCGAATCAATCCGCACCTCCTCAAGCCCAGCCTTCCGGACCATATCCTTAAAGATAAACTCCGCCATCGGGCTCCTGCAGATGTTCCCGTGACAGATGAAAAGTACACTCTTCATATAGCGTTAAACCAACTTCCTTGTTAAACTTGTCATTGAAGCCACTATTGGCAGAACAAAAGAAAAAGCCTCACAAGCTGTTGAACTCCAACATTCTTGTGAGGCTTTCTGCGGTGCGGAAGGGACTCGAACCCTCGACCTCCGGCGTGACAGGCCGGCATTCTAACCAGCTGAACTACCGCACCATGCGACTTTGCATCCATCGTTTCTGGTTGTTTTCCTGAATGCGGATGCAAAGATAGGCATTTTTTCTTAACCTGCAAACTTTTTACTTGATTTCTATGATTTTTTTCGCCTGAGGCACTTCCTGCTTCTGAAGCTTAGGGATGTTGACCTTGAGGACACCATTGACTACAGAGGCATTAATCTTCTCTCTTTCAACATCATCAGGAAGAACCATCGTCTGCTGGAACTTAGAATATGAGAACTCACGTCTCAGATAGTGTCCGTGCTTCTTTTCTTCATTGTTCTCCTCTTTCTTCTCCATGTTGATGACAAGATCACCATTGTCATCGAGGCTGACCTTGAAATCGTCCTTGGTCATTCCTGGAGCGGCGAGCTCGATGTCGTAGCTCTTCTCGTTTTCTAATACATTGATCGCTGGTGCCGTGGCGTTTGTCCTGGCCATCCAATCGTTGTCAAAGAAATCATTGAAAAAGTTTGGTAACCAATTCTGGTTGTTGTACTTTTTTGATACTGGTAACATAATCAAATCTCCTATTTTTATATATTCTTTATCTTTTCTTTTCCCCGTTCTTTCGAGCGGGACATCTGAGATTCAATCAATCGGCATGCCGATGCCGAAAAGGTATCAAAAGGGCGACACTATGTCACTATTCCATGACAAAGTGTCGCCTTCGGCTGTCATTATGTCGAATTTACGACATATTCAAGGACTAGAAAGGCTTCTTGAAATCCTTGAAGTTTTTCGCAAGTCCGCCTGTACTGGTCTCCTTGTAAAGGGACGGAAGGTCCTTTCCGGTCTGCTTCATCACCTCGACCACATGATCAAAGGACACGCGGTGCTTTCCATCGGAGAAAGCGGCGTAGAGATTCGAGTCAAGGGCACGGGTGGCGGCGAAAGCGTTTCTCTCGATACATGGGATCTGTACCAAGCCGCAGATCGGATCGCAGGTCATTCCCAAATGGTGTTCCAACCCCATCTCGGCGGCATATTCAATCTGCGAAGGACTGCCACCGAAAAGTTGGCACGCGGCGGCGGAAGCCATCGCGCACGCCACCCCCACCTCACCTTGACAGCCGACCTCGGCACCCGAGATGGAGGCGTTCCGTTTGACTACATTCCCGATGATCCCGGCTGTAGCCAAAGCGTGAAGCACACGAATATCCTTGAAATCATGTCCCTTCGCCAAATGGTAGAGGACTCCCGGCATGACTCCGCTCGATCCGCAGGTAGGCGCCGTCACGATGACTCCGCCGGAAGCGTTCTCCTCACTGACGGCAAGGGCATAGGCATAGACCAGTCCACGGGTCTGAAGAGTCTGCTTGTAGCCGGTAGCCTTGACGTAATACGTCGGAGCCTTCCTCGGAAGGTTGAGCGGTCCCGGAAGGACACCCTCATGGTCTATGCCCCTTTCCACGGACGCTTTCATGGCCTCCCAGACCTCCTGCAGATAATCCCAGATGTCCGGTCCTTCGCAAAGGTCAACATATTCCCAATAGCTGCGTCCTTTGTCCTCGCACCATTTCTGGATCTCCGCAAGACGGTTCATCTCATAGACATCCTGAGTCGAGAACCTGTCGTCCGGCCTGCCCTCGGACAACGCTCCGCCGCCGACACTGTACACCGTCCACTCATCCGTCTGGTGGCCTTCGGTGTCAAACGACTTGAAGCACATCCCGTTGGGATGATAAGGAAGGAACACCTCCGGCTTCCACACAATGCTCACCGGGGCGATGCGTTCCAGCACTTCGATGATCGCCACATCCGTCATGTGTCCCTTGCCGGTGGCGGCGAGGCTTCCATAAAGCGTCACCTCGAACGAAGCCGCGTCCAAATGCCGCTCGGCAAAATCCTTAGCGGCCTTGTTCGGTCCCATGGTATGGCTGCTGGACGGTCCCTTGCCGATTCTGTAAAGTTCTTTAAGTGATTTCATAATTCTCGTTCCTATTTCTTTGAATATCCCGATGTCCCTTACCAAGCCCTCACCGCCTGAACGGCGCATTTCTGGCAAAGACGGGCATCCTTAGAATTTATGCTGTACTCCGTGTCACGCATAAGGTAGCCGTTGCCAAGGACAGATTTGCCGAGCGTCGGCCTGATCAGAGCCTCGAACCATGTGCACGCGGCCACGTAACGCCCGTACTGACGAGTCAGATGATAACCGTCACGGGTAAGCTGATAGACCTTGCATGTCTGCGGGACATCATCCTGATTATTCAGGCGGGTCCCTCTGGCGATCTGTATGGCGTCTCCGCACGGAATCACGACAGGAAGGTCAAATTCCTGTGACGCACGCCTCACACAAGCCACTATGCCGGAATACATACGTTCCTGATCGTTGTCGTACAGTTTGAACATTCCATGCGACGAGTTGGCGGCATAGGCCCAGGTCTCGTGCCAGACAATGGACGCGTGAGGATTCAGAGCCTCTTTCCTTATGATGTCAACCAATCCGGGAATCCACTCCTGATACGTGTCGTATATTCCCGTGCGCCCGGATGTCTCCTGAATGGTGATTATGTCCCACGGCTCATCCTTCAGTCCGTCAAGCAATGTGGCGTCCTTGCTGACGGTCTCCCATTTGTTCCGCGTTGACTTGTAGTAGATGTAATTGGCCAGGCCCTCCGCATACTCCTTGCAGTGTCTCTCCAACGAGCAGCCTCCGATATAGAGCCTCGCCACGATCACATTATGGATTCCGGCCGCCTCCAGAAGCCCTGGCAGGTATTCAGTACCGTCATCGGAAAAGCTGTTGCCTACAGCAAGGATCCTTAATGTGTCCGGTCTGGACGGAAGAGGATAATTCTCCATGCGTTCCCGGGCACCCATGGTGAACAGTGCCAGAAACATCAGGGCAAAACAAAAAAATCGTCTCATTCTGTGTAATTTTGATCGCTAATTTACGACATTCCTTAGGAATATTACTAATTTTGTCATTCATTTAAGGATTTAGACAATGAAAAGAACAATCACAATCATAGGTTCGGGCATGATGGGTTCAGCCCTCGCGTTCCCGGCTTTTGAAAACGGCAATGAAGTCAGGCTTGTCGGCACTCCGCTTGACAAGGAAATCATAGAAGAATGTAAACGTTCCGGCAAGCATCCGAAATTCGACAGGCCTTTCCCGAAAGGTGTTGAATATTTCCAGTTCGAGGACTGGCAGGAGGCCGTGAAAGGAGCGGACTTCGTCATCGGCGGAGTGTCATCGTTCGGTGTGGACTGGTTCCTGAACGAGGTACTGGCGTATCTGGATCCAGCCATGCCGGTTCTCTCCGTGACCAAAGGTCTAATCAATCTTGAGGACGGGACATTGATCTCCTATCCTGCTTATTGGAAGACCGAGCTTCTCAAGAAAGGCATACGCAGGGAGGTCAACGCCATCGGCGGCCCGTGCACATCCTACGAGCTCGTATTCCACGACCAGACAGAAGTGGCTTTCTGCGGCAAGGACACCGCCGTCATCAAGATGATGAAAGAGGCCATGCAGACCTCCTACTATCACATCTCCACGACCAACGACGTGATCGGCCTTGAGAGCGCTGTGGCGCTGAAGAACGCCTACGCCCTCGGGATAGCCCTCACGATCGGTCTTGTGAACAGACAGCACGGAGCCGAGGCCGGTCTCCACTACAACTCACAGGCCGGGGCATTCTATCAGGCCACAAAGGAGATGACCAAGCTTCTGAGACTCCAAGGAGCCGACGAGGACAGCACGGTCCTCGGAATCGGAGACCTCTACGTCACGGTGTACGGTGGAAGGACCAGAAAGATCGGCATTCTTCTGGGTGAGGGCAAAACCTACGAGGAGGCACTGGATATCCTCGCCGGGGTCACTCTCGAATCTCTGGTTGTGGCACGCCGTGTGGCCAAGGCCATCTACCGTAAGGCCGAACTCGGAATGGTCGATCTGACTGACTTCCCGCTCATGACTCATGTCAATGACGTGCTCGATCACGGCAAGGACGCCGAGCTGCCTTGGGATTCGTTCACGTTCGACAACACGAAATAACAGCTCCATTACCCGAGATACGGGCGGAGATTCCGCACGATCTCGGGAGCCCTCAGGCGGCGGAGAGATTTCTCACGGATCTGACGCACCCTTTCACGCGTCAGACCGTATCTCTCCCCTATCTCGTCAATCGTCATCTCGCGGCAACCTATTCCATAGATGGCTTTGAGAATATTCCTGGCACGTTCCGGAAGTACTTCCAAAAGCCGTCCTATTTCTATTTTGATAGACTCGGACTCGACCCGGCTGTCGGCAGGGAGCGCATCCTTGTCCGGAATGATGTCAAGAAGAGCCCCGTCCTCGTCTTCGGAGAAGCGGGCATCGGCTGACACCGTGTTCTCCGACACTACCATCGACTCGATGATCTTGTCCGATGACAGACCTGTCATCTCAGCCAATTCCTCCGTTGTGGCCTGACGACAGTTCTTCTGTCGGTTATCGATTTAGTGATCTTGAATTGTCTCATCGCTTAAAGTTTTTCAGTAATATTCATCTGTAATACTGCCCGATAAGCGATTCCGCAACCATTTTTAAAGAAATATATCAAAAAAAAAGAGTGTGGCTGAAAGACCTTCGGCCACACTCCGCTTATTCAGTCTGCTTCGGACTACTCCTCCGGAAGGAACATCGGGTCCCAGGCCGGGAGGAGGGTCGGCTTCTGGTTGAGCATATTCATAACGTCCGAAGGAACGTACTTCTTCTCGACCACGAGACGGAACATATAGTTGTCGAACCACTCGTCGGTCATAATGAGGTTGCCCTTGTAGCCGGAATCAGCCCCCCAGCTGTTCTCAACCATCCACTTCACAGGCTTGCCATCCTTGAGATCCACAGCGATGAGGGTCATCGCGTGGGACGACCCGCTGGCGTGAGTCTGCACCCTCTGGCGCTTGTCCATCGGGAATGTCGTCCCGAAAAGAGAACCGTAATCGAAGTTGTTCAGATCCAGGGTACCTTTCTGGCGATCCATGAACTTGGCCACATCGCAGGAGAAGTACATCGCCGTGTTGTCCTTGATGGAAGCGATGGCCATCTCCTTGATCCTCTCGATAGGAAGGTTGATGTAGAGCCAGTTCTGTCCGTCATAGACGTGACGGTCATAGTCGATCTCATAGACCTTGCCATATTCACGGGTAGGATCGTTCATCACCATAATGTAGTTGTTCTCAAGATCCGCTCCGACATATTCATTGTAGAAGGACTTTGGGGTATAGGTCTTGGTGCTGACGAAGTTGCCCTTTGAGTCGTAGCGTGTCCACTCGAACTCAACCGGTGGCTCACCGAGGCAGAGGACAAGCATCCTGTAGATCTCCTTGAGCATCTCGGTCTTCATCGCCGGACAGTCCTTGGCGGCCGCGTCACGCAGTTTGAGGCCGTCCTCACGAAGTTTGGTGGCGATCTGGGTGCGCATCTGGGAAGTGCTGTTGGCGCAGTAGGTCTCAGGCATCACATCGGACGGAACGACACCGTATTTCATAATGAGGTTGGACACTCCGGTGAACTGACCACCGTCCCCGATCGGGTTGCGGAACAGCCAGTCAACCTTGCGGTCGTCAAAGCTCAGTTCCTTCGTGTCGATCACTCCCTGAAGGAAAAGGTTGGCCTTCTCAAGCTGGTCGTAGAAGAACACATAGTTCTGCGAGAATGTGAACGCTCCAAGGTCATATTTGTCGATCATCCTGGATCTGAGCACATTGAGACCGGTGAACAGCCAGCAACGGCCGGAGGATTTCTGGTTGGTGCGCCCCTTGGTCTTCACCTCGTCGGAGAAATGGGTGTCGATCATCGCGATGTTCTCGGAATTGGCGGCGAGGACATTGATGGCGGCGGCGTTGAGGGCGTTGCGGACAGCCTTGTCCGAGGCCGTGCCTTCATAACCTTTACGGATTTCGGTCAGCATCTCGGCTGAGATGCCCCCGTTCTTGGACTGTTTCTGGGCGAAAGCGCCGGTTCCGCAGAGAACCAGAAGTGCAGACGCAAGGATAAATGTTCTTTTATTCATAAATATTCAAAGATTTGGGGTAAATTTAACGAAATTTTTCGGGAAAAGCCGAAGAATTGTAAGTAATTTGCAATCACAAAGCCGATTTGACGATGAAAGCCAGTCCGAAAATATTCATGTTGGCAACCGCCACACTGCTGCTCGCCTGCACCGATCTGTTGACCGGAGGCACTGGCCTGACCGGACTGGATGCGGGCATATTCCTGAAACTCAGGCTGCCGAGGATGCTGACCGCTGTTCTTGCCGGAGCGTGTCTTTCCCTGGCTGGGCTTCAGATGCAGAGCGTGTTCCGCAATCCGCTTGCCGACCCGCACATAATGGGCGTGAGCGCGGGAGCCGGAACCGGAGCGGCGATGGCCACCCTACTCATCGGAACATCGCTCCCGGCGGCTTTATCGGGATTGACAGTGGCCACCGCGGCTTTTCTGGGCGCGCTGCTGACCTCCATGCTGGTTGTCACCGTGGCCTCAAAATTCCAGAGTACCACCACATTGCTCATCTTCGGCGTGATGCTGGGGTTCATATTCAGCGCATTGACATCTATCCTTGAATATTCCGCCAACGCCGAGAGCCTGAAAGTCTTCTACAGCTGGTCGGCGGGAAGTTTCTCCGGGAGCCGGCCGGGCGAAGTGGCTGTCATCGCAAGTGCACTCCTCATCGGAGTGACGCTTACCTATATTAACAATAAAGGGCTGGACATCGCTCTTTTCGGAGATGAATATGCCAGCTTGGCCGGCGCGGACATCTCCCGGATCCGCGGCATCGCGATGATCGGGAGCTGCCTGATGGCCGGGGCGGTGACGGCGTTCTGCGGGCCGCTTGGTTTTGTCGGAATCGTGGCTCCACACATCGCCAGAGGCTTTCTCGGCACGTCCGTGCACATGAAGGTTATCCCGGCGGTGATGCTCACTGGGGCGGGACTGACCCTCGTCGCCGACATCCTTTCAAACGCCTTCCCCACTCCCCTGCCGGTCGGAAGCACGATGGCGCTGATCGGCATCCCGATCATTCTGACAATCCTGATGAAAAGGAGGTGAAAAATGCTGAAAGCAATTGAATTGACAATCGGCCACAGAGGCCAAGCAGTCAGCGGACCACTGACTTTTGAATATCCAGACGGACAGTCCGTGATGCTCCAAGGACCGAACGGCAGCGGGAAGAGCACGCTTATGAAGACGATAGCGGGACTTCTTCATCCCCTTTCGGGCGGATTCTCGGCCGGAGGCCCGGTCGTGATGGTGCCCACACATATTCCTAAAGTCAAAGGATTCTCTGTCAGAGAGTTCATCCGCACGAGCCTGTTCTCGGCATCGGGAATATTCAGGAAACTGGACTCCGGGGCGGAAACGGCGATGGAGGATGCGATCCGGACGCTCGGACTCGGCTCATTGGCCGACAAGGACATCAGCCTCATCTCCGACGGGGAGTTCCAGAAAGCCTGCATCGCCACGGCGTTGACCCGCAAGGCCAACGTTATCCTTCTTGACGAGCCCACGGCCTTTCTGGATGTGGACAACCGGATCATGGTCCTGCGCACTCTTCAAGAACTGGCGCACGGCACTGGAGCCACGGTGATCTTCTCCACGCACGACATTTACGATGGCGCGCGGTTCTCCGACGCGACACTCTCGCTCGGAGATTTTCTCTTCAAGGGATAATTTTCCAAGGGCCAATCAGTTTGTGCGCAATCCCATGTCGAGCTAATTAACAAATTATATTTCAGCAAGTTGTCAAATCCTGCCAGTCAAAATCAGAGGGCAGCGTTTCAGAATCGATTGACTATCAGAATGTGGCATTCCACATTCCGATTATCAATAAATTAACATTTTGCCTCAGGGAGAAGTTTTGAAACCACGAAACAATTACGTATCTTTGTACAAACACGTGACCATTGGGATTGCGGCCACGCTTAGATAAAACTGGGAAGGATAATGACGGGAAAGATTTTCTTCATAGACGGACACGCGTTGATATTCAAAATGTATTACGCGTTTCTCCGTAGGCCGATGATCAACTCCAAAGGGGCTGACATGTCTATCCTTTACGGATTCACCAAATATATTCTTGAACTTTTAGGGCGTGAAAAACCGGACTATCTGGCCGTGGCTTTCGACCCGCCGGGCGGCACGTTCAGGAATAAGATGTACCCCGAGTACAAGGCGAACCGCAAAGAGACACCGCAGCTGGTCATCGATGCCCTTGAGCCGTTGATGGAGCTATGCAAGGCGATGAATATCCCGACCTTGATGCTGAAGGGATTCGAGGCCGACGATGTGATCGGATCTATGGCCAAACGCTGCGCCGGAGAGGGGTTGGATGTCTTTATGGTGACCCCGGACAAGGATTACGGGCAGCTTATCGAACCGCACATCTGGCAGTACAAGCCGGGGAAGGCCGGCAACGACAACGAAATCATCGGAGTCAAGGAAATCTGTGAGAAGTACGGAATCAATTCTCCGGAACAGGTCATCGATATGCTGACAATCTGCGGGGACACGGCCGACAATGTGCCCGGAGTGAAGGGTGTCGGCGAGGTCGGTGCCGGCAAGCTGGTCGCCAAGTACGGTTCCGTCAAGGAGATATACGAGCATCTGGACGAACTGACACCTCGGCAGAAGGCCCAGTTTGAGGATGCCCGGGATCACATCGGGCTCAGCCACGAGCTTGTCACCATCAAGACAGACATCGAGGTTGACATCCCGACCGAGAGAATGAAGGTCAATCAGGAATACGGCCCTGAATTGGCGGATCTCTTTGAGAAATACGAGTTCAATTCCCTTAACAGATTCATAGGCCACGTCGGCGCGGCGGAGAAAAAGCCTGACGCCGAGCTGCCTGAAATCGCCAAGGTGCGTCCGACGGAGGCGGTCAAGGCCGCCGTGAAGGCCGGAATGTGCTCGGTAATCACGGAAGGAGCCGACGGGGGCATATTCACAAAAACAAGAAGGATCATTGTCGGGGCTCGCTCCGGGAAGAGGATTGTCGCGGCGGAAGGTGGGGTTCAGGAGTTCAAGGCGCTGCTTGAGAATGACGCGGTGGCGAAATGCGGCGATGACCTTAAAAGGCAGATGAATATTCTGGCGGCGGGCGGAGTGACGCTTCAAGGCAGGCTTCACGACATCGCCTTGATGCACTATCTGCTTGACCCTGAGAAGAGTCACAAGATCGAAGTGCTGGCGCAAGGCATTCTGGGAGTTTCTCTTGAGGGTGTCTCCGGGAAAGATTCAGCTCCGGCCACCGGCTCACTGTTCGATGACATTCCTTCGGACGAGGTCTTAGCGGACAGGAGCAAAGAAGCAGCCGTTCTGCTGTCGCTTCAGGAAAGAATACGCGAGGATCTGGTAAAGGCGTCGGCCGCGGACCTGTATGACACTATGGAAGAGCCTCTGCTGAAGGTTCTCTCCAAGATGGAGCGCAACGGGTTCAAGGTCGATCTTGATTCCTTGAAGGATTTCACGGCGCATCTTCGTGAGGAGGTCGCGTCCCGGGAGTCCAAAGTCCGTGAGATGGCCGGGGAACCGAACCTCAACGTGTCTTCTCCGAAACAGATCGGCGAGCTATTGTTCGAACGGCTGCACCTTTCCGACAAGCCCAAGAAGAACGCCAACGGGACATATTCAACGGAGGAATCCACCTTGCTTGATCTGGCGGAGAAGCATCCTGTCATCGATGAGATTCTTGAGTATCGCGCTGCCCGCAAACTGCTCTCGACCTACATAGAGCCGTTCCCAGGGTACATCGACCCTTCCGATGGCAAGATCCACACGACTTTCAACCAGGCCTTGACGGCGACAGGACGGCTGAGTTCCTCAAATCCGAATCTCCAGAATATTCCTATAAGGTCAGAGCAGGGCAAGGAAATCCGCAAGGCATTCGTGCCGAGCGCCCCGGACGGTCTGATCCTTTCGGCGGACTATTCACAGATCGAGCTGAGGATCATGGCGCACCTGAGCTGCGACCAGCATCTGATCACAGCCTTCAAGCAAGGTGTGGACATCCATGCGGCCACGGCGGAGAAGATTTTCGGCATCCCTCACGAGCAGGTCACGGCCGACCAGAGACGCATCGCCAAGACCGCCAACTTCGGCATCATGTACGGAATCTCGGCGTTCGGCCTGGCGCAAAGGCTGCGGATCGGCCGCAAGGAGGCCCAGAAAATCATAGACGATTACTTTGCCGGTTTCCCGTCCATCCTCTCGTTCATTGAGGACACGAAGGCCTCGGCCCGCGAGACCGGCTATGTCGAGACCATCTTCGGAAGAAGAAGGTATATTCCTGACATCAATTCCAAGAACGGAACGTTGAGGACACTCGCCGAGAGGAACGCCGTCAACGCTCCGATCCAAGGCACATCCGCGGACATCATCAAGATGGCGATGATCGAGGTTGACAAGGCGATGGCCGAAGCCGGCATGAAGAGCCGGATGGTTCTCCAGATCCACGACGAGCTTGTGTTCGACGCGATCCCTGAGGAGATTGAGGATCTGAAGCGGATTGTGATTGACAGGATGGAAAATGTTGTAAAACTTTCAGTACCACTAACAGTAGAATGCAATTATGGGAAAAACTGGCTCGAAGCCCACTGATGAACTGATCATCTTGGCACAAAGAGGAAACGGTCTGGCTTTCACAGCTCTCTGGGACCGTCACATAGAACAGCTTAGGTCTTACATCAAGGCCCGTTTCAAGAATATAGACGACTACGCGGCGGATGACATCTGCAGCCGCAGTTTCGAGAAAGCCTTCAGGCAGATCATGTCCTACGACCAGTACAAGAGCCGTTTTTTGACATGGCTCTGCACTATCGCCAAGAACACCGCCTTGGACACTCTGGAGCAAGAGCAGAGAGTTCATCCAAAGAACCAAATCGTCTATCTTGACGACGAGAGCAAGCCGTCCGGAGTGGAGGTCATCCCGGACCAGACGGAGGATGCGCTCAACACCTTGATCAAGACTGAGAACGAGGAGGAGCACGCGAAATATGTCGAGCGTCTTCCGGAATTATACCGTGAGATAGCCCGCAAGAGGCTCATCGAGGGAATGAAATACAACGAGATCGCCGAGGCGCTTGACATGGAGCTCAACACAGTCAAGACTCGCATCCGCCGCGCCAAGAAGATGATCGATGATCTGAGGAAGCAGGAGGAAGGCGCATGATAGGGTTCGCCGACTTCGAGGCATTTCTGAAGGCGTCGTTCCCGGACATGACTGACGGGATGGTGGAGCGTTTCCGTCTTATGGACGCAGGCTACCGCGACTGGAACGCCAAGATCAACGTCATCTCCCGCAAGGACATCGACAGTCTCTATGACCACCACGTCCTCCACTCCCTCGCGATTGCTGAATATCTCCGCACACAGCGTCCGGAGGTATATTCAATGTTCACCGCGCCACTTCAGGAAGGCTCCGTCGCACCGGTTTCGTCTTCCACAAATGTCAATGCCTCCAGGGCCGGATTAAGGGTTCTGGACCTCGGCACCGGTGGCGGCTTTCCCGGCATCCCTCTCGCTGTGATGTTCCCGAACGTGAGGTTCACCCTCTGCGACTCGGTCGGCAAGAAAACAATCGTCGCCAGAGAGATTGCGAATATGCTCGGCCTTGACAACGTGGAGATCGTCAACGCCCGCGCGGAAAGTCTTCCTGGCCGTTTCGACTTCGTGGTCTCCCGTGCCGTGGCCTCCCTGACCGACTTCTATCCTTGGGTGAAAGGGAAATATTCCCAGTCCATCCTCTACCTCAAAGGCGGCGACATCAACGAGGAGATCTGCGCCCTGATGTCCCGTGAGCGCCTCCGCAAAGGCTCCGTCTCCACCTGGCCCGTCACCACCTGGCTCTCCGACCCATATTTCGCCGGCAAGTTCGTGATCGACATCCGCCGATAATTCCACAGAAATAGCCGAGCATCACCAAAGTGCCGGTCAAGAACGACTAGACTGGATTTCATCGAAAGAAAAATGATTACAATGAAAAGGATATTATTGGCATTGGCGCTGCTTGCGAACGCGCTCAATGCCTTCGCACAGGCACCTGAGTATCTGCCGGAATGGAAGGAAGGGTATCTTGACATCCACACGATTGCCACGGGAAGGGGTGACGCGGCGTTGATTGTGATGCCAGACGGGACATCAATGATGATCGACGCGGGCGACAACGCCAAGGCTAAGGACACCCAACATCCGAACGGGACAAAAAAGCCCGGAGAGTGGCAGGCGATCTACATAAAGCATTTTCTCTCACAGCTTCCGGACAAGGAAAACCTTGACTATACGATGGTAACCCATCTTCACAATGACCACATCGGCACGATAAAGGATGCTATTCCGGGCACGCACGGCTATGCGCTTTCCGGAATCACACTCGTGGGTGAGCATATTCATTTCAACAAGTTGGTTGACAGGGACTATCCTGACTACGATTTTCCATCCAGAGACAATGTCCTCAACGCGAACAAGGGATTTATCGAGCATTACATCAACTTCGTCAACTATTCCGCGGAGCACGGCACAACGGTGGAGAAATTCGCCATCGGGAGCAAGAGGCAGTTCACGATGGTACACAACCCGAAGAAGTTCGCCAAAGACTTTGAGATCAGGAATTTAGCCGCAAACGGCGAGGTCTGGACCGGCCGTGGCAAGAAATCCGTGAAGATGTACAGCGGGGATCCGACCCTGTTCGATGAGAATATGAATTCCTGCGCGATTCGTCTGCGCTACGGTAAATTCTCATATTTCAACGGAGGCGACCTTTCCGGTGGGAACTGGCCCATCTTCAAGTCGCTGGAAAGGGATTTCGAGACTCCTGTCGCCAAGGTCTGCGGCAAGGTCACGGTGATGAAAGCCAACCACCACGGCTATTTCGACACCTGCAACGCATTCTTTATGCAGACTTTGTCGCCCCAGGTCATCATAATCGACGCCCGAAGCCAGAATCATCCCGTGCCTACCACGATGACAAGAATATCCGATCCTCTGGTCTGGAAAGGAGACCGCGACTACTACATAACCGTGGATCAAGCCCGCAAGAAGCTCGGTGAGGAACTCTGGAGCAAATTCAAGCCGTGGGGCCACATTGTCGTCCGTGTCTATCCGGAAGGAAACAACTATCAGGTCTTCGTCCTCGATGCGGACTCAACGGACTACCGCATAAAGTACAAGTCCGAGATTGTCAATTTGTAAACATCCCTTTTTATACTTTAGATATCGGCATAAATTTACTACTTTTGTTGTCCCGGATTTGAACTATGCCACAAGTCCAAGGCTTGGACCGGAACGAGAGGCACGTGACAGAATTGAGCCTGACGGCAATGGGCCCGTGTGCCTCCGGAATGGACACTGAAATATTCAAAACTGTAATATTCAATGAATATGAAAAAGATCGTTAAAGTTGCGGCGGTGGGTGCATTGGTTGCGCTGGCCGCTTCGTGCGCTCCGCAGAAGATCGCGGTGACGGCGCACAGAGGATTTTGGAACTGCGAGGAGGCCGGGTACGCCGAGAACTCCATCAAATCGCTTGAACTGGCGCAGCAGAACGGGTTGTGGGGCAGCGAGTTCGATGTTCACATCACTTCCGACCTCGTTATGCTCGTGCATCACGATCCGGACATCGACGGGATGCGCATCTGGAATCACGACTACGCTGATTTCAAGGACTGCCGCCTGAAGAACGGCGAGAAGATCCCGACTCTGGACGAGTATCTGGCACAGGGAGAGAAGAGCAAGAAGACCGTGCTGGTGTTCGAGCTCAAGAAGCAGATTGACAAGGCTCACGAGGACTATATGGTCGACCAGAGCGTCAAGGCTCTCAAGGAGCACGGTTTGTACAACCCTAAGCGTGTGATTTTCATCTCATTCAGTCTGAATATGTGCGAGAGGCTCGCCGCCCTCTGCCCTGGATTCACGGTTCAGTACCTGGACAAGGACAAGAGCCCTGAGGAACTCGCCAAGCTCGGAATCAACGGTGTTGACTACCAGTACAAGGTCTTCGGAAAGAACCCGACATGGTTCAAGCAGGCCCGCGACAACAAGATGAGCATCAACTGCTGGACCGTCAACAAGGAGAAGGACATCCAGGATATGATCGATCTCGGTGTCGATTGCATCACGACCAACGAGCCGCTCCTCGTCCGCGAGAAGCTCGGCAAGAGGGAGAAGGTGAAATAATCCTATTTCTCGACGTACGACAGACAGCCTGTTTCAGTAATATGAAGCAGGCTATTTGATTTCCAGGAGTTCTGACCAGGAGGTGGTGTAGAGGCGGGAGCAGAATTCGCGGCGGATGCCGTCGGAATAGTGGCCGGGACGCTGGGTGGCAAGCCTTAGGAGGTTCTTGCCGGATGTGTTGACCAGATCCATCACTTTGGATATGCGGTCGTCACGGTCACGGGCCTCCTGATCGAAATCGAACAGGGTGGTCTGGATCGCATCGGCCTCAACGATGTCGGAGACGGTCACGCCGGCCCTTTTATATTCAAAGCCATTGCGGAAGACCATCCTCAACGCGCGCAGGGCGGCGGCAACGACCTCCTGGGTGCTGTTGGCGGGGACATCGAGCCTCACGCTGGCGTTCGGGAAATACTGCGGAAGGTCGTCCCGGAAGCGGTTGGTCTGGATGAAAACGCCCACTGAATATGCGGCAGTGCCGTCCGAGCGGAGTTTCTCGGCGCACTTTCCGGCAAAATCGGAGACTCTTAAAGTCATCTCCTCCAGGTCCGTAACCATCTTGTCAAACGAACGGGATGTGCAGATGCTCTTGCGCTTCTCGTCACGCTCATCCTCAACCATCCGTCTGCCCTGAAGCTCGGACCAAGTCCTCACTCCGCCTATTCCCATCATCCCACGAACCCACTCGCATGGCCTCTTAATAAAGTCCAAGGCCGTCTTGACCCCGACGGACTCCAGCTTCGGAGCGCCTCGCCGACCTATTCCCCAAACCTCTTTTATCGGAGTCAAAGCCAATGCCTTGAGGATTTTCTCTTCGGAATCGATGACACAGACGCCGCGGTACCCTTTGTACTTTTTTGCGAAATGGTTGGCGACCTTGGCAAGGGTCTTTGTGTCGGCTATTCCGATGCTGACAGGAATGCCCGTCCAGCGACGGATCCTCGTCACCAAAGCCGAGCATATTCCCGGAATACGCTCTGGCGCAACACCGTCCATGTCCATGTAGGCCTCGTCAATTGAATAGACTTCCAACCGGGGGGCCGCCTCCGCAAGGATCGACATCACCCGCGCGGAAAGGTCGCCATAGAGGGTGTAGTTGGACGAGCGCACAACGAGTCTCCCCTGCTCCACCAGATAGCGGACCTCAAAGAACGGAGTCCCCATCTTGATGCCCATCGCCTTGCTCTCGTTGCTGCGGGCCACCACGCATCCGTCATTGTTGGACAGCACCACGACCGGACGGCCTTCCAACTCCGGCTGGAAAGCCCTCTCGCAGGACACGAAAAAATTGTTGCAGTCAACTAACGCGTACACACCTTCTTGATGACGTAGGTCACAACTCCCCAGACCGTAAAATCATTGGACTCAGTCACTTCGATGGGAGGATATTTCTCATTGGCCGGAAGCAGCCATATTCTTTGATGCTTAAGAATATCATAGGACACGCCCGGCTTGGAGGCCTTGACAGAGCGCGATGCATCGGCCGGATCCCTGAAGGAGATGAACTTCAAGGCGAATTCCCCGTCGATGAAGCAGACGGCCATATCCCCTTCCCTCGGCTCGATCGACTTGTCCACCACCAGCACGTCACCCTCGTTCACATCGGCGTCCACCATCGAATCGCCGACCACACGGGCGAAAAAAGTCGCCGCCGGATGCCGCACCAACTCCTTGTTGAGGTCGATGAACGAATTGATGTAGTCCTGCGCCGGCGACGGAAACCCAGCGTGCACGCCGCTTTCCATCATCGGAGCGAATGCCCCTTTCTTATCCTCTTCCGCAGCCATTTATGAATATATTCTCAAGTTTTTATGAATATGCCTGTTCCGCTTTTTCAAATAGTCCATGACTAAAGCTCCGGCACAATGTACTTCCAGGCCAGTTCGAGCGGCTTCACACTGGAATCAAGATCACCATTGAGGAGCGCCATAACCTTTGACAGATCCTTAAGGATGTTGTCAGCGTCAAACGGCATCGCAGAGGTCATCACGATCACGGCCTTCTTATCTGGAATCACAACGATATATTGTCCGAAAAGTCCTACGGCCATATAAAGTGACCCGTCGGAACGGGTTCTGATCTGGTAGCCGTAACCGGTCGTGGAGTAGTTCTGACCATTATTCATCCGGTCCTTGATCTGATCTTTGACGGCCTCCTTGAGATAGTCCTCAGGGATGATCTGCTGCCCGTCCCATTTCCCGCCGTCCAGCAGGAGACGGCCGAACGCCAGCATCTCGTCAGTGCTAAGATGCAGTCCCCAGCCACCGGCTGTCACTCCATGGATATCCTCCCACTCAGGTCTGTCCAGTCCCATCGGCTTGAACATCCTTTTGTAGAGATAGTCGGCCATCGTCTCCCCGGTCTTTTTTGTGATGATCTCCGAAAGCATACAGGAAGAGAAACTGTCGTAGCAGAATTTCTCTCCCGGAGCCGCGTCGAATGGATATCCAAAGAAAAGTTCCGGCAGCGTGGAGTCATATTTTGTCAGCAGCCCGGAGACATCAACCCATTCATTATGAATATACTTGAGTGAGCCGAACGGATCCTTTTTGAAATATTCAGTGGCATATTCAACCGTCGGATCCTTTTTGTGGCCGTTCGCCATAATCAGCAGATGCCTGACTGTCAAGGCCTCAAGGTTTGCCTTCTGCGCGTCCGTCATATTCTTTTCCGCCTCGGCGACTTCCTCGGGGAACATCGGCGCGACCTTTTCGGACAGGCTCAGCTTGCCCTCCCCGACCGCTATCCCGACAGCCATTGAGGTGAACGTCTTGGTAACCGACCACATCTGTCGCCGTGTGTCATTGTCAGAGCCCTTGGGCCATTCTCCCGAAGACGCATACCCCTCCTGCCAGACCGCCACGCCATTCAAGGTTGACTCCGTCCTGGCCGCCTCCGACATCATAGTCCTAACGGCCGCCCTGACCTTAGGATTCTCGACAAGTTGCTCTCCCGTACCCGGATCGGGCACCGGATCCGTATTATCCTTCGAACACCCAGCCGCCAGCAGTGCCACCGCCGTCAGCACCCCATAGAAAAATCTCTTGTTCAGTTTCATAACGTAATTCTCCTCTCGTACCCACAAATATACTCATCTTTTCGCACAAAATCACCGCACCGCCTCCGTCACCACTTCCGATCGGTACACCCAAAGTCACTTTCCTGTACGAAACGGCAGCAAGGCGGAGGTTGGTACACCAGAGGGTGTTTTCCTGTACGAAACGGCAGCAAGGCGGAGGTTGGTACACCAGAGGGTGCTTTCCTGTACAGAACACCGTGTTCCTCATCGCCACCGCCATCCTCAAGAACTTCTTCCTTCACCTTCTTGACGTCATCGGCGGACGGGTCAAAGGGCTTGATAGGACCGCGAGGCTCAAGCGGTTCCTGCGAATGTTCGTTGTCGTGCCCGCAAAGTGGATAAAATCCGGACGCAGAAACGTGCTCAACCTCTACACTAAACGGCGAATCTTTCTCGAACTTGTCCGCTAAGGCACCTGAAGACGATGTAAATCCCGACAACTCGCCGCCCAGGCAACTCTGGGCGGCGCCGACGCGTGGAACGCACTTGAAAAAGTCATCGCTTGGGGTGTCCTGAATGAAACAGGAAGTCTCATCATGAAACATCAATGGTCAAGCCGATGTGAGAATGAGGCGAGCGAAGCCGTCAAGAGGACTGGTCGGACAAAATAGTTTGGCGTTTTGAGGTATTGCCTATTCTGCCTATTTAGGATTATTTTTTGTATATTTTTGTATATCTATAATAAAATGTTATATTTGTAGAAACTAAAAAAAACGTTTTAACCTTGATTTCTATTAACAAATCAAGTTGCATATTTGCAACTATTATCAGCTTCATGCTGATCATACTAACCCTTTCGTGCTCAGAGCATGAAAGAATACTCTCTAAGAGAAATGATGTGCAGGAAAATTATCTGCAATTGTCCTCTTACCAAAGTTTTGATTGCCTATCTACCGAAGACATTTATACGCTATCCTTAGCAATTAAGAGATTCGGAATTTACATCGACGGTAACGATCTGAAATACAGAGCTGAATCCGCACAGCAAATCAACATCGATCCTGAATTGTATACTATAATAGAGGGGTTTATCAACAAAGAGCAAATTAAAACAAGATCTTATGATAATCCAAGTGACTGCGTAGCTCAATCTCTATCTCTATGGGGAGGAGCATCCTATGAGACAATTAACGCATACATAATAAGCGAATTTGGGAATGATGGAGTACCTGCAGACAAGATATTTGACGTTATTAGACATTTCTTTCCCAAAGCACAAACTCATTACTTAGACACAAACGACATTGATTTTTCAGCAAGCATTATGACCACTGTTGGGGTTATGTACACAGAAAATCAATACTCATTACACATGGTAAACATTGATTATATTGATTCTCTCGGCTATGTTACATACTTTGACAAACAACAAGGTAGTATTGGCTACAACAACGCCACTGATTATTCCGTATTCTACACAAAAGAATAATATAATACGAATATACTAAAAAATTATAACACTATGACTAGGACAAATGCTCGGCTGCTGTCAACACTAGCGCTCGTACTGACACTTGCAGTCACACAACAGGCTTATGGTCAGGTTGACTCGATCATGGACAAGCAATATGAATGGTGCGGAATCTCAGTAAAGGTTCCGGACGGTTTTCGCGCGGAGGAGGCCGACATGATCTGGAAACCTAACAAAACCTTTGAGCACAAGCACTCTGGGCGCTTCATCAATGTCATGGCCAAAAGCGATGACGGCAATTGCGTTCTGCTGTACACAAAGGCATTGCATAGGCTTATCAAGAAAGGTAAAGAGGACCGGATGGACGGACAGATGGCCCTGATCAGCAGAGAGATGATGGAGGGCATGGGAATCTTGGACGAGTCCGGGATGACAACACTGGAAAACAGCGACTCAAACGACCTGTTTTACACTGAGGAGCACATCACCAGAATCACCGGAGAGTCGGTCAGGAAAATGACGGGAGCCGACCTGGTCTGCTTCTACGACCTTCCGGTCGAGAATTCTGAATTCACCAAAGAATCCTCCAAACTGGATGGATTCCAGCCGAAAACTCTTACAAGAATCCACATCATCAAGGAAGGTGGCGCTCATTATGACATCATCATGCTCCTGAACGAATCTGGGACAAAATTCAAATGGACTTACCTTCAGGCATTCCTGGAAAGCATCAATTTCGATTCCAAGCGCATCAGTCAGACTTGGGAAGTGATTGATTGATGACAACAAATCCCGGCCAGCTATCGAACTACTGGCCGGGATCGTTATATTAAATAAATCAAGACTATTCAGCCTCAGAAGTCTCGCCTGCGGTCCCTTCATGCGGCTCATCCTCCACATCGGCTCCGGAGAGGGAGCGGGCGGCGGCCACGGCGCAGTTGATGCCATCGATGGCCGAAGAGACGATGCCTCCGGAATATCCGGCACCCTCGCCACACGGAAGAAGTCCTGGGAACGCGTCCGCCTCGCAGTTGCGAGGGTTCCTTGGAATGCGGACCGGAGACGACGTCCTGGACTCCACACCGATGAGAAGCGCGTCATTCGTGTAGTAGCCGCGCATGGTTTTCTGATTGACGAGCGGGAAGACATCCTGAAGCCTCTCGGCGATCACTCCCGGCAGCAGCTCGTGGAGCGGAGCAGGGACGACTCCCGGCTTGTAGGAGGTCTGAGGAAGATCTGCTGACTCCTCACCCTCGCAGAAATCCACCATCCTCTGCGCCGGAGCGACGAAAGGATTCTCCGAATCGGAATGCTCGTGGGCATATTTCCACATCTTCCTCTCCACATCCTTCTGGAACTCAAGGCCCGCGAAAGCGCCCTTGTCGGTATATTCCTCCGGGATGTCCTCCGGATTGATCTGCACAACCACGCCGGCGTTGGCGAACTTGCCGCTTCGCGCCGAGTTGGACATTCCGTTCATCACGATGGTCTCAGGTTCGGTCTCCGAAGGCACCAGAACGCCGCCCGGGCACATACAGAACGAGAACACGCCACGGTCGTTAACCTGCTCTGTGAATGAATATTCCGCCGCCGGCATACCCGGTTCCCACTGGCCGTGGTAGCGGATGTCGTTGATCAGGGCCTGTGGATGCTCCACACGGACTCCCATCGCGAATCCCTTGGCCTCAAGGGCGCAGTCCTTGGCGACAAGCATCTCGTAAATGTCACGGGCGGAATGACCGGTGGCAAGGATGACCTTCTTCGCTGAATATTTCCGGACGCTCGGCTTGCCGGTTTTCGTAAGGTTCTCAGAATCAAGTGCCGAAACCTCGATCGTGCCGTCCTCTTTGCGGGTCATGTCGGTGACCTTCGTGCCGAAATGATATTCACCGCCCCTGGACTCGATGCACTGGCGGATGTTCTCCACGACTTTCGGGAGACGGTCCGTGCCGATGTGCGGGTGGGCATCGACGAGAATCTGAGGGCTTGCGCCGAAGTTCACGAACTGGTAGAGCACCTCTCTGATGTCACCCCTCTTCGAGGAGCGGGTGAAGAGCTTTCCGTCGGAGAACGTGCCGGCTCCGCCTTCGCCGTAGCAGAAGTTGGACTCAGGATTCAGGATTCCCTCGCGGGTGAGTTTCGCCATATCGAACTTGCGGTCGCGCACGTTCTTGCCCCTCTCCAGAATGATCGGCTTGAAGCCGAGGGTCAGGAGCTTGAGGGCGGCGAACATTCCGGCGGGACCGGCTCCGATGATGATCACGGGGTCGGCGTCGGTGACATCCTTATATTCAGGAATCTCGTAAGGGACGTAAGATTCAAAGCGGTGGTTGTAGCCCTCGATGCGGTAGCGGTAGATCACATCATTGCGGGCGTCGATCGAACGTTTGGCGATCACGCAGGTCGCGTCGGCGTTCGGGAAGGTCGGTTGGTAGGACTTTGTCGGGTCAATCACGTTGATGACCGCGTTGCCGCGGAGGTTCATCTCTCGCGCCGCGACTATCCTCACGTCATCCGGCCTGAGGTCACGGCCAACCCTACCTGTCATTTCAAATTCAATCATATTCTTTTCCTTGTATATTCATTAATAATCCGCGATGCGGGAGACGGGGGCGATGTCAAGGGGGGTGCGCTCGCCGGCGAGGTAGTGGAACCAACCGGCTATGGCGATCATCGCGGCGTTGTCGGTCGTGAACTTAAACTCGGGGAGATATGTGTTCCAGCCACGCTTGCGGCCCTCCTCCTCGATCCGGGAGCGGAGCCCGCTGTTGGCGGAGACTCCCCCGCCGATGGTCACGTCCTTGATCCCGGTCTGTCCCGCGGCCTTGATCAGCTTGTCCATCAGGATGTCTATCAACGTCTTCTGGAAGCTGGCGCAGATGTCCTCCTTGTTCTTCTCCATAAAGTCCGGATCCTTCGCCATCTCGTCACGCACGAAATACAGCAACGAGGTCTTCACTCCGCTGAAACTGTAGTCCAGCCCCGGAATCTGCGGCTTCGCGAACTTGAAGCGGTTCGGATCCCCCAGTTTGGCCAGCCTGTCGATGACAGGGCCACCAGGATAGCCAAGTCCCATCATCTTGGAGCATTTGTCAAACGCCTCACCCACAGCGTCATCGATCGTCTGGCCTAGAATCTCGTAGTCCAACGGGCCGTTCACCTTGACAATCTGCGAGTTGCCTCCGGAGACCAGCAGGCAGAGGTACGGGAACGCCGGCTGGCGGTTCTCCTTGCCCTCCTGCTTAACGAAGTCAGCGAGAATATGCCCTTGAAGGTGATTGACCATTATTATAGGAATATTCAGGGCCACACCAAGAGCCTTGGCGAACGATGTGCCGACAAGCAAAGATCCCAGAAGCCCGGGGCCACGGGTGAAAGCTATGGCCGTGAGGTCCGAAGCCTTGATCCCGGCCTTGTCCAACGCCTGGCTTACGACAGGCACGATGTTCTGTTCGTGGGCTCTGGAGGCGAGTTCAGGAACGACTCCTCCATAATCCTTGTGGACCTGCTGGCTCGCTATAACGTTGGAGAGCAGGAATCCGTCCTTGATAACGGCGGCCGATGTGTCGTCGCAACTCGATTCGATTCCAAGGATATAATCCGACATATTCTTCAAAGACTTTTTATCGAACGGCAAAGATACAACTATTTTCGTCAATCCAACGGATATTTAGTATCTTTGTTGTTACAAGCCTCCGGACGCACATCGCCGTGGCTTGCGGTTATTGAAGAAGGCTATCAAGATATTCCGGGGCATCATTGTGGTGACGGCCTCCGTGCTTTTCGCCTGCTGGATTCTGTTGCAGACTCCGGCGGTCCAGACTTTTGCCGCAAGGAAAGCCGTGGAGGCTCTGGGAGACGCGCTGAACGGACGCGTGGAATTCTCAAAAATCCACCTGAAGCCTTTCTCTGCGTTGGTACTCAATGATGTGGTCCTAATCGACAACGCCCCCGTGACAGACTGGAACAGCGAGCGGCTCGACACTGTCGCCAAAGCCAGATCCATTGTCACCACATTCTCCCTCAAAGGATTAAGGAATGACGGGACGCTCCACATAAAAAGGCTCAGTGTCAACGACGGCATGTTCGTCTTGGCGAAAGACGAACGGGGCGGCAACATAGGACGCCTTTTCAATAAGTCCGAGGAAAAGAAAGAAAGCGCCCCGCTCACAATCAGGCTTGACGCGGACAGGGTCAGAGTCAAGAATTTCCGTTTCCGGCTTGTAAACAAGACAGGCACATCCCCGCTCAAGGAATATGGCATAGATTGGAAGAACCTTGATGTCACCGCTCATGACCTTCAAGTCCAAAATCTCAGTTACTCTGATGGGCGCACCGCCGGCACGGTGAAGAACCTGAGCGCAAGCGAGAGAAGCGGCTACGAAATTCTGGCCATGTCCGGAAAAACCACAGTCGGGAAAGACAGGACCTCCATCCGGAACCTGCATATTCTTGACAAGTGGTCAGACATAAGCATGACTGAATACGCCATGGAATATGCCGGTGTATCCTCCTTCTCCAACTACATAGAAGAGGTCGTGATGACGGGAAACATATTCAACAGCAGGGTGGATTTCAAGAGCATTTCCTACTTTGCCCCGGCCTTGGTCAAAATGAAATCCGTGATAAACCTCAGGAAGGCTGACGTGAATGGTTCCGTCAAAGACATGTATATCAGGAACTTCGACTTTCACGAGACGTACAGCGGAGTCTCAGGGTCCATTGACGGAAGACTTTCCGGGCTCCCGAGCGCGAGCGGCATGCTGCTGGATTTCAGACTTGACAACCTGGCGTTCACCACAGACGAGCTCGGAACCTTCATAAGGGGTTTCGCTCCAGGCGCGTCCATAGATCTGTCCAAGTTCGCTCCAGGGACTAGATTCACGTTCAACGGAAATGCCAACGGAACACTTAACAGACTGAAAGTAAAAGGCAACATAACATCTTCGCTGGGAGCGCTGACCGCAGATGCCTATATCCGGGACATCCTGACAAATGGAAAGGCCATCGGACTGGGCGGAAATGTCTCCGCCAGAAACCTTGACATAGGAAAACTTGCCGGAGTCAAGCAAATAGGTGAAGTGACTCTCAGGGGAGCCATGGGAATGACCGTCGGGCAAGGAAGGACCAGCATTCACATAGACACGCTGTCCGTGGAGAAATTGTCGGCGTTGGGTTACGATTATTCCAATATCGTGGCGGCTGGGACATATTCAGACAACGCTTTCGATGGCCGCATCGTGTGCGGCGACCCGAACCTGAATTTCCTCTTCCAAGGTCTGTTCACACTCTCGGACAAAACCCGTAACGGACTCTATAAATTCTATGCGTCAATCGGTTACGCCGACCTGCATGCATTGAGACTGGACAAGAGGGAAAACTCCAAGATCTCCGGAAGAATCAACGCCAACTACATGAACATCAGCCGAGGAGACCTCATCGGGGACCTCGATGTACTGGGGCTTACTCTTGAGAACGACAACGGCTGGCACGAGATCGGAGACATCTGTGTGAAATCCCATTCCAACAACAACGTCAACCGGGTCAACGTCACGTCAAGCTTCATTAATGGCGGTTACGTAGGTTCGAAACCTTTCACAAGCCTTATCAGAGACGTGCAGGAGCTTACAGTTCAGAGGGAACTCCAGTCACTCTACAAAGGGAAGACGGCCGATTGGAAAGGCGATGAATATGACCTGAGTCTGGATGTTGCCGATGCAAGGGACGTCCTGTCGTTCCTGAAGCCTGGACTCTACATCGCCCAAGGCACGAAAGTGCGTCTGAACGTGGCCGGTGACGGTAATGTGACAGCGTCCGTAAAATCACCGAGAATCGCCTTGGACAAGAATTTCATCAAGGACGTCAACCTGAGCTTTGACAACAAGGACAGCAGCCTGAACGCGACAGCGTCTTGTTCAGCGATCACTATGTCCGGAGTCAGTCTATTGGACGACAACCTCATTCTCTATGCCAAAGGAGACAGTTTCGGAGTCGGATTCACCTACGACAACGGCACCGAGCGCGCCACTAAAGGTGAGCTGTACCTCACAGGAAAACTGGGACGGTCGCATGGTGGAGAATTGACGGTCAACGCCAAGACACTTCCTTCCTACATCTGGTATGAAGACGCCGCGTGGAATGTGTCGGGATCAGCGATCAACGTGATCGGGAAAGACATCAAGGTTGACAATCTGACAGCCGTGTGCGCGGATCAATCGGTGCAGGTTGACGGAGGATATTCATCAACCAGAAAAGACACGCTTTCAGTCAATCTTGTAAAGTTCGATCTTGGCATCCTCAACAAATTTCTCGGAGAGAACTTCGGAATATCCGGTCTCGCCACAGGCCATGCCATCATCTCCTCGCCGTGGAAAAGCAACGCCGGCCTTATGATGAGACTGACTTCTGATTCCACCCAAGTGGCCGGACACCGAATGGGAACATTGCGCCTGGCCAGCTCGTTGGACGACAACAAGATGCGTGTCATCGCCAGAAATGACATCAACGGAATCGCCACGTTTGGCGTCAGCGGGGATTATTTCCTCGACAGACACACGATAGACGCCACCGCGGATTTCAACGGCATGGACGTCGGATATATAGCCCCGGTGCTGGAGTCCGTGTTCAGCGAGATGGGCGGTGCGATGAGCGGCAGGGTCCATGCCCGCGGCCCGCTGGGCTCGCTCTCCCTGTCCAGTGAGGGAACCACTTTCGACAATGTGCTGCTGAAGGTCGGCTTCACGAATGTACCTTATTATGTCAACGGACCGTTCTCCGTCACCAATCAAGGCTTGTTCTTCGATGGCGTAACGATCAAGGACCGTTTCGACGGCACCGGAACAATCTCCGGCGGGTTGCTGTTCGATCACCTGAAGGATTTCAGGCTGGACACAAGGATAAAGATGCAGGGCATCGAGGCTATCGACATGACGGAGAGCGACAACCAGGCGTTCTACGGTCATCTTTTCGCTAGCGGCGATGTCCTGGTCAAAGGGCCGTTCGATGCAGTGCAGTTGGATGTCAACGTCCGCACTGACAAGAACGGACGCATACATATTCCTATAGACAACGCCTCCAACGATGGTAAAAACGACCTCCTGACATTCAAGCAGGCCTTCAAGGAAGTCTATGTGGATCCTTACGAGGCAATGATGAGCAATATGGAGCGGAACCGTGGCAAGGGCAGCGACTTCGGGATAAAGCTCAGGGTAAACGCGACTCAGGGCACAGAGGCGTACATCGAAATCGACAGGGCCGCCGGGAACGTGCTGAACGGCCATGGTCAGGGAATAATCGACATCGAGGCTCGCCCGGGACGAGACTTGTTCACGATTAACGGCGACTATACCCTGCGGTCCGGTAATTTCCACTTCAACGCCATGGACATCGCCAAGAGAGACTTCACCATCTCGGACGGCAGTTCGATCAGGTTCAACGGAGATGTGATGGACAGTGACCTGGACATCAAAGGAATATATTCCACAAAGGCTTCGGTGGCCACCCTGCTTGCCGACACGACGACAGTTTCGGCAAGGAGGACCGTAAACTGCGGCATCGGTGTCTCCGGGAAACTCCGCGAGCCGAAACTATCCTTCTCCATCGAAGTCCCGGATCTGGATCCGACCACGAAATCAAGGGTGGAAAGCGCTCTCAACACAGACGACAAGGTGCAGCGTCAGTTCCTGTCGCTCCTGATCTCGGGCAGTTTCATGCCGGAAGAGCAGTCCGGTGTCGTGAACAACACGAACATGCTCTACTCCAATGTGGCGGAAATCATGGCCGGACAGCTGAACAACATTCTTCAGAAACTGGACATTCCGCTTGACCTCGGACTGAACTACCAGTCCAGCGAAAGCGGCACCAACATATTCGATGTGGCTGTATCAACGCAACTCTTCAACAACAGGGTAATAGTCAATGGCAATGTCGGGAACCGTGAATATGCCAAATCCTCCTCATCATCGGACGGTGATGTGGTCGGTAATCTGGATATCGAGATCAAGCTTGACAAGTCCGGCCAGCTGAGACTGAATCTGTTCTCACATTCGGCGGATGACTACACCACCTATCTGGACAACACGCAGAGAAACGGTGTCGGAATCGCCTACCAGAGGGAGTTCAACACGCTAAAGGAGTTCTTCCGCAATCTGTTCACGGGCAGGAAAAAACGGGAGCAGAGGGCGGCGGCCTATGACAACGGACCTCGGGAACTTAAAAGGATCTCCATCTTCAAGGATGGAGATCAAGGAGAATCAAAGAAAAAGTAAACAATTAATATTCAGGAATATGATAACAAACATCGCATTGGTGGCTCATGACTCAAGGAAGCAGGAACTTTTGGATTGGGTACGTTACAACGCTGGTTCCCTCAAACATTGCCATCTGTTCTGCACCGGCACGACCGGCCGTCTTGTTTCCGAGGCGCTGACAGAGAAACTTGGACCTGAGGCTCCGTCTGTCGTGTGCATGCTCAGCGGGCCGCTCGGCGGTGATTTCGAGATCGGTGGCATGATAGCCGAGGGAAAGATCGACATGTTGGTATTCTTCTGTGACAACCTCATCATGCAGGGGCATCAGAACGATGTGATGGGCCTGACCCGTCTCGCGTCCTTGTACAACATCCCGTTCGCAACCAACCGCAGCACCGCTGACTTCATCATCTCCTCCCCTCTCTACACCAGCGAGCACTACAAGCGCATAATTCCAAACTGCATCGACTCTTACAAAAACCGCAAGTTATAATCTCCTCTGGGGCTGTCACGATAGTGACTGGGGGGGGGTGAATAAGGAACAAAGTTCCGGCCTTTTTGCCAAACCGCCCGGAGCGGAGCGACGCAAGGGGTCTGGGGAATCCGGTCCCCAGTGCCCCTCTGGGGCTGTCACGATAGTGACTGGGGGTGAATAAGGAACAAAGTTCCGGCCTTTTTGCCAAACCGCCCGGAGCGGAG